>Ga0164243_10000071_pt1 | contig 264739 bp, 253 predicted proteins | sample OricompcompostOP_FD_108781 | JGI IMG/M metagenome (GOLD analysis project Ga0164243, IMG submission 108781) | Organic Plus compost microbial communities from Emeryville, California, USA - Original compost - Organic plus compost (OP) | ecosystem: Engineered > Solid waste > Mixed feedstock >... | reverse complement strand
GCGATCGGCGGGCAAGTACCGCGCGCTAAAGCTTGCCTGCTCGGCCCTGCGGCAGGAGAGGAGAGCGGCCTAGGGCTCGCAGCTGAGCCGCCCTTCGCATGGATGCTCCGGCTGCCGCAGTGAGGTCTGCGCGCCGGCGCTCCTGCCGGTGGTGAAGCGGGCGCATCCAGCGGGCATGGGAAGACGTTGAGGTCCGCCCCCCCAAGGCCCGGCTCAGCAGGAAGCGCCGGCCCGAAGCGGGAGCACAGAAGCGAAGCGCTTGACGCCCCCGCACCCGTCGCAGTGTCAGGTTACCCTGACATGCCCCATATGTCCCATATGGTTCGTACTGTCAAGGGGTAATCGCCATGCGGGGCAGGATTATTCGCGCAGAGGCGCGGAGGCGCGGAGTTTTGTGGGCTCCTGATCCGTTCGTCTGTGGGTGGGCGTTGGAGGAGGGTGTTGTGCGCGCCCTTCGACAGGCTCAGGACGAACGGGACTTGAGTTAACCAATTGATACAAAAGGATATTTGTCATCCCGGATGTTAGGATTCCCCGAAAGCCGCTCGGCTTTCGCTGGGAAGGCTTGCATTCCGGGATCCCGCTTGTCCTTCCCCGCAGAAGCTGGACCCCGGAACGGGTCCGGGGTGACAAGGCTGCGTGCTCAGTCCGCCACGAGGCGACCGGATCTCGCGGGGATCAGCTCTCCGGGCTGGCGCCGGAGGCGACGTCGGGCAGGGCGGCCTGGTCCGCGCCGTCGGCCGGGCCGCCTCTGAGGATGAAGCGCCGGTCGCAATAGCCGCAATCGACATAGCCGTGCTCGTCGATTTCGAGAAAGACGCGCGGATGGCCGAGTGCCGAAGGGCGATAGCCCGGGCCGCCGCGAATGCCCCCCGAACCGTCACAGCTGACGCGGGTGGTTTCGACCAGGGTGGTTTCAGGCGGTGGAATCATGATCGTGGCAGCAACTATAACGGCCCGTTCCACACTGCAACCGCGATTGCATCCTCCACCCCCTTTACCTCGCGCCCTTGCTGGCCCAAGGAGCAGGATCATGAGCGAGAGTGATGCCGCAATATCGATCCGCGACGTGGTCAAGCGCTACGCCCCCACGGGCTCCGAAGGCGGAGAGGGCAAGCTTGCACTGGCCGGCGTGAGCTTCGATGTGCCGCAGGGCGGCATATTCGGCCTGCTCGGGCCCAATGGCGCGGGCAAGTCCACCCTGATCAACATCATGGCCGGAATGGTGGTGAAGACCTCCGGCAGCGTGACCATCTGGGGCCACGACATCGACCGCGACATGCGCAACGCCAAGGCCTCTATCGGGATCGTCCCGCAGGAGGTGGTGTTCGACCCGTTCTTCACCCCGTTCGAGGTGCTGGAGCTCCAGGCCGGGATGTGGGGCGTGACGAAAGCGCTCAGGCGCTCCGAAGAGCTGCTGCGGGCGGTCCATCTGGCCGATAAGCGCGATGCCTATGCTCGCACCCTGTCGGGCGGGATGAAGCGCCGGCTGCTGGTGGCCAAGGCGATGGTCCATTCCCCGCCGATCCTGGTGCTGGACGAGCCGACCGCCGGCGTGGACGTGGAATTGCGCCGCCTGCTGTGGGAACTGGTGAGCGAGCTCAATGCCGAAGGCGTGACGGTGGTGCTGACCACCCATTACCTCGAAGAGGCCGAGGAGCTGTGTGACCGGATCGCGATCATCAATCACGGCCGGCTGATCGCCAACCGGCCGACCCGCGAGCTGGTGGAAATGACGCGCGAAAAGATCGTCGTCCTCACGCTCGACCGCGATATCGGACAGCTTCCCACCCATCCCGCCTTCGTCAAGTCCGCCAAGGTGGCCGATCGGACGATCGAGATCACGTTCGACAAGGACCGGGTGAATACCGGCGAAGTGCTGGGCCTTGTCCAGGGCCAGGGCTTTGTGATCGAGGATGTGACCACGCGCGAGCCTGACCTGGAAGACGTCTTCGTTCAGCTTACCACGAGCGAGAAAGCAGCCGCGTGAGCGCGCCGGGGGAGCACGACGTCCTGATCATCGGATCGGGCGCGGCCGGGCTCACCGCGGCATTGACGCTGGCGGAGAAATGTAGAGTCCTGGTGCTTGCCAAGGGCACGCTGAGCTCGGGCTCGACCGCCTGGGCACAGGGCGGCATCGCCGCGGTGCTGGATGCGGGCGACACGTTCGAGGAGCACATACACGACACCATGGTCGCCGGCGCGGGGCTAAACCGGCGGGAGACGGTGGAATATGTGATCGAGCGCGCGCCGGGCGCGATCGAGCGGCTGATAGAGCTGGGCGTGCCGTTCAACACCGAGGGCGCCAATCTCCACCTCACCCGCGAAGGCGGCCATTCGCACCGCCGGATCGTGCATGTGGACGACGCCACCGGGCGCGCGGTGCAGGTGGCGCTGCTCAAGGCGGCGGAGGAGCACCCCAATATCACCCTGCTGGCGGGGCGAAGCTGCATCGATCTGATTACGGGGCGGCATGAGGAACGCTATTCCGGCTCCGGCCGGGTATGGGGCGCCTATGCCTATAACGAGGCGACCGGCCATGTCGAAGCGCATGTCGCGCGGGCGACGATCATGGCGGCGGGCGGCTGCGGCCGCGTCTACCGCTTCTCCACCGCGCCGCGCGGCGCCACGGGGGACGGGATCGCGATGGCGTGGCGGGCCGGCGCGCGCGTCTCCAACATGGAGATGATGCAGTTCCACCCGACCTGCCTCTACAATCTCGAGGTCAAGAATTTCCTCATCACCGAGGCGGTGCGCGGCGAAGGCGGGCAGCTGATCAACCCGCGCACCGGCAAGCGCTTCATGAGCTTCTACGATCCGGTGCGGATGGAGCTCGCCCCGCGCGACGTGGTCGCCCGCGCGATCGACGCGGAGATCAAGCGCTTCGGGCTCGATTACGTCCATCTCGATATCAGCCACCAGCCGGCGGAGTTCGTGCGCGGGCACTTCCCGACGATCCACGAGAAGCTGCTGACGCTGGGGATCGACATGACTGCGGGGCCGATCCCGGTCGTCCCGGCGCAGCATTACACCTGCGGCGGGATCCTGATCGACCTTGCCGGCCGCACCGACCTGCCGGGCCTCTATGCCGCGGGCGAATGCACTGAAAGCGGGCTGCACGGCGCCAACCGGCTCGCTTCGAACTCGCTGCTCGAATGTTTCGTCTTCGGCGAGGCCGCGGCGCGCGACATCCTGGCCCATTGGGACAGCTTCGAGGCTCCGCCCCCGATCCACGCCTGGGACGAAAGCCGGGTGACCGATTCGGACGAAGAGGTCATCATCAAGCAGAACTGGACCGAGATCCGCCGCTTCATGTGGAACTATGTCGGGATCGTGCGGACGACCAAGCGGCTGGAGCGGGCGCAGCACCGGATCAACCTGCTGACCGAGGAGGTGGGGGACTATTACGGCCATTTCCGCGTGACGACCGACCTGATCGAGCTGAGGAACCTGCTGCAATGCGCCGAGCTGATCGTCCAGTCGGCGCTGAAGCGGCATGAGAGCCGGGGGCTGCACTACACGCTCGATTACCCCGAGACGGCGGCCGAGGCGCTCGACACGGTGCTGGTGCCGTGATTGATGAAGGGCTGGCGGCCGACGTCGCGGCTGCGATGTCGCTGAAGACTGTGTTGCGCGATGGGGGAAAGCGCTACATCCGCTGACACAACTTTTCGCGAGACTCCTTTAGTCGCTCGAGGATATTCTCATTGCTGATCAGGGGAGTGGACAGCGCGTCGCCTCGGTCGGTTTCGCTGAAGTTTCGTCCATGTGCTCCATAGCACGATTTCCCTAGAGTCGAGATGGTCACCAAACTCTCCTTAGGTGAATGGCACATGATTGCCGGGCCGCGCGCCACGGAGCTGATGCTCTCTCCTATCGGAGTTTGCATTTACTGCGCTAGATCTCAGGCCGACGGCGTGATCCTTGAGGATGAGCATATAGTTCCTGACGGCATCGGCGGGGATCTCATCTTGCCTAAAGCGAGTTGTCGCACTTGTGCCGAAAAGATCAATCTTTGGGAGCAGGAGGTGCAGAAGCGGTACCTTGGGGTAACGCGCGATGCCGCCGGTGTTAAGTCGCGAAAGAGACGCGGGCGGAACGCCGAAAGTAGACGGCGCTATCGGGCTGTGGCGGCGTCCGTTCCCGAGGGCGGTGACCCCCGAGAAGAACGCGGACCGCAGATCACAGATCCTTCTGATCTTCCTCGCATGATACTGGTAGAAACTACCAAGGGGCCTCCTGAACTGCTTGGGGGCAAAATACCAGGAAACGGTATTTGCCTAGCAACGGCTTGGGACATGGCGCACGGTCCGACAGAATGCACGGTGGACTTCTGGGCTCGGGGTGGCGACTTCTTGCGGCTGCTCGCGAAAATCTCTCATGGCTTCGCTGTGGCAACGCTCGGAGTAGGTGGATTTTCACCATTCTTGACCGACATCATTCTTATGCATGACCATAAGCCAGACGACCTTTGGAAGTTCATAGGCCAGACGTCCCTGCAGAGCGGTACGTTCTTGCATAGGATTCGTGTGGTTCCTGAGGTTGTAGCAATCCCATCCGAAGGCGGGTTGGAGGTAAGTTTTAAGCAAGTTATAGTCGCTGACCTCCAGCTTTTCGCCAACTTTAGCGCGCCCCGCTACGCAGTCGTTGTTGGAACTCTGAAAAGATAAGCATTGCAGATCGCGAAATAGATGAGCGATCAAATTGACAGGCGGAAGAACTGTCTGTCTCGCAGCACGTTGTTTTTCCCTTTGGGGCGCTGCTGTCTTTTCTGCTCGGTTGCGGCGTTGGCTAGTTGGTTGATTACTTCTCTCTAGGGACCCTCCGACCGCTCTTTCACTTCATCAAGCTTGCTTCGGCGCACCACACATATCCTTATATCACCCATATGGAATTGTTCTCTTGACGTCGTGATGTTGTTCGGTTAGATATACGGAACATCGCGATGATGCGATTCGCCGGGGGAGGGGCGGCGTCCTCTCCGGCGGCATCTTCTCAAATAAGCCGTCACCCTGAACTCGGTTCAGGGTCCATTTCTCCGGATCGAACGGCTGTGTGCGGCGAGAGATGGATGCTGAACCAAGTTCAGCATGACGGGTAGCCGACCTCCAGATTCTCCCCTCAAAGGGGGAGGGCCCGCCAACCGCAGGCTGGGGGTGGAGGGGTGTCACCGCTGATGGCTGCGCCCCTCTGTCAGCTCTGGCGGGCTGCCACCCCCCACAGGGGAGGATCGGTTGGGCCGTTCGCGCAAGTTTGTTGCGGCGGCGGATTCTTTTGATTCAAAATCGGCGATGCGGGCGGCCGAGGGAAAAATATTTTTGGGGATTCCATTTTGCCTCTTGCGCTTCGCGCCAGCCAAGCGGGGACCACGCGTCGCGCCGTGTTGCCAATGCAATACAGCGGGCTGCCGAAGGGGTGGAAAGGGCCGTCCGGCCATTTAGGCTCTTGCACGGGATTCTCCGTAGCATCACTATGGCTAGTGGTCGGATTGCAGGGGGCACCTACAAGACCTAGATTCCGCCCACAGACCGCGAGATGCGCGCAAAGGGTGGATCGGGCCTGTGCAGGCGCTTTCGAAGCAAACCGGCTGGGGACAGGCGGGGGATAAGTTTTTCCCTTCCCACCTCCACGAATTGGTAGTCTGCATGCGGGCCGCCGATTCGAACACATGTGGAACAACGGCAGCCAGCCAATTGTTGGGCTTTCCGTTCGGGATGTCGATTTTTCGGGGGCATGAGAGATGGATTTCAGAACTGGGAACGATGCGGCGATGAGGCTGGAAGATATGGGCGCGGAAAGCATGGAGACCGTCCGTGAAGCGGAAGGTTCGGCCCCGACGGACCAGTCGGCGAGCGAGGCGCGGGTAGCCGGTGCGGCGGCCGAGGCGATGGCCAGCGCGCTCAAGGCCGCTGACGTTCCGGCGGACGATTCCAAGTCTGTCCGTCCGCGGCGCTTCGACGTGAAGATCGATGAAAGCCGTGACGATCTGCTGACCGAGTTCGGCAAGGAGACGCTGACCGACCGCTATCTGCTGCCGGGCGAGAATTACCAGGATCTCTTCGCCCGCGTCGCCGATTGCTATGCCGACGATGCCGAGCATGCGCAGCGGCTTTACGATTACATCTCAAAGCTGTGGTTCATGCCCGCAACGCCGGTACTGTCGAATGGCGGCACCAATCGCGGCCTGCCGATTTCCTGCTACCTCAACTCGGTGGCCGACAGCCTGGAAGGGATCGTCGGCACCTGGAACGAGAATGTCTGGCTCGCCAGCCGCGGCGGCGGCATTGGCACCTATTGGGGCAATGTGCGCGGGATCGGCGAGCCGGTGGGGCTCAACGGCAAGACCAGCGGCATCATCCCCTTCGTGCGGGTGATGGACAGCCTGACTCTGGCGATCAGCCAGGGCTCGCTGCGGCGCGGATCGGCAGCCTGCTATCTCGACATCAGCCACCCCGAGATCGAGGAGTTCCTCGAGATCCGCAAGCCGAGCGGCGACTTCAACCGCAAGGCGCTGAACCTGCATCACGGCGTGCTGGTGTCGGACGCCTTCATGGAAGCGGTCCGCGCCGGCGAGGAATGGCAGCTGAGGAGCCCGAAGGACGGCTCGGTTCGCGGCACGGTCGATGCCCGCAGCCTGTTCCAGAAGCTGGTCGAAACCCGGCTGGCGACGGGCGAGCCCTATATCGTGTTCAGCGACACGGTGAACCGGATGATGCCCAAGCATCACCGCGAGCTGGGGCTGAAGGTTTCGACCTCCAACCTGTGCAGCGAGATCACCCTGCCTACGGGCATCGATCATCTCGGCAATGACCGGACGGCGGTGTGCTGCCTCTCCTCGCTCAATCTGGAGCGGTGGGACGAATGGAACGGCGACAAGCGCTTCATCGAGGACGTGATGCGCTTCCTCGACAATGTGCTGCAGGATTATATCGACCGTGCCCCGCCGGAGATGGCGCGGGCGAAATATTCCGCCATGCGCGAACGCAGCGTCGGCATGGGAGTGATGGGCTTCCACTCCTTCCTGCAATCGAAGGGCATCGGCTTCGAAAGCGCGATGGCCAAGGCGTGGAACCTCAAGGTGTTCAAGCATATCAACGCCAAGGCCAACGAAGCCTCGATGATGCTCGCCAAGGAACGGGGCCCCTGCCCCGATGCCGAGGAAATGGGCGTGATGGAGCGCTTCTCCTGCAAGATGGCGATCGCGCCGACCGCCTCGATCAGCATCATCTGCGGCGGCACCAGCGCCTGCATCGAGCCGATCCCGGCCAATATCTACACCCACAAGACGCTGTCAGGCAGCTTCGTGGTGAAGAACCCCTATCTGGAAAAGCTGCTGCAGGCGAAATCGAAGGATTCCAACAATGTCTGGAATTCGATCCTGGAGCGGGGCGGGTCGGTCCAGCATCTCGACTTCCTCTCGCCGGAGGAAAAGGCGGTCTACAAGACCAGCTTCGAGATCGATCAGCGCTGGCTGCTGGAATTCGCGGCCGACCGCGCGCCCTTCATCGACCAGGCGCAGAGCCTCAACCTGTTCATTCCGGCCGATGTCGACAAGTGGGACCTGGCGATGCTGCATTACCAGGCGTGGGAAAAGGGCATCAAATCGCTTTACTACCTGCGCTCCAAGAGCGTGCAGCGTGCGGGCTTCGCCGGCGGGGTGGAAGCGGACAACACCGCCGACGCGCCCCGGATCGAGCTCAGCCTGGGAGCGGGCGAGCAAACCGATTACGAGGAATGCCTCGCCTGCCAGTAGCAGGAGAAGAAGCTGATTCTGTGGAAAAGTGCCGCCTCCAAAAAGCCAGAGATTCGTTCAGGCTCAGGGCGACCGCTATGAATAGATATTCGATTCGAGCCCGCACGGCGAGAATCGAACGGGGGCCAGCCTTTCGGCTGACCCCCTGCAAGCTGAACGGCGGTGCGTTCTAGGCCTGCGTGCAATTCTTGCCTCGCACGCGCCGCCGTTCCGGTCAACCTGAAGCCTTCGGATTCAGGTAGCATGGGGTTGTGGAAAAGCTGTCGATATCGATCGCTTCAACAAACTTCATAGATCGCTGCTTGCGAAAATCTATCTCCAACCGACCTGCAAAGGGTTGAGGTTGGATATGGATTTCTTCGTCACACGAAGCGTTTGTCCGGAGGACGGCGTTGCGAGGAGTTAAGTATATGAACTATTACGAGAAAAGAAAACCACTGGGCACTGTTGCCCGGACCGGAGAAATTTGTCCTGAATCGGGCGTTTGGCAGTCAATGGATTTACCGTCGACTACGGCGCCAATCGCCCAAGGTAATAGAATGCCGCCCCACAACGGCCGGGCGGTTTCTTGGAAACTGATAAGGTACGCCTAAAATCGTGAGGGTCGATTGCAAGCACTGCAGTCGACCCTCGAGTGCTCGCTGCCCGTAGCTGAAGAGGGGGCCAGGACCGGAAATCCCCTCTCTTGGCTCCGCTAGCGGTCTTCCGCGACAAGCTGCGCTCTCCTCCCCGGCAAGGGAGAGGAGTGGGGCCCTTCGAGATGCGCCTTCGTGACGGCGGCTTCGCCGCCTCCTCAGTCGCTCCTGAGGATGAGCGGATGTTGAGCAAGCCTCGCTCATCCTGAGGAAAGGCTGAGCGGAGCGCCGTCAAGGCGCGTAGTCGAAGGCTCGTCTCGAAGGACCAAAGGGCCCAAAGGACCAACACCCAGGAAAGCCTCAGTCCTCGCCTTCCTCCTCGAACATCACCGCATTCGCGCCCGTCGCGCTGAGGCGGACCTGATCGCCTTCCACGCCGGCGACGAGACCGAGCGAGACATAATGGTGATGGCCGGCATGGCCGCCTTCGGCGCCTTCGATCTGCGGATTGGAATCGCTCCTGGTCAGCTTGATCCGGTCGCCCGTGACCTTGTCGACGGTGCCGACATGGACGCCGTCGGCGCCGATCACTTCCATATGTTCGCGGATTGCATTCGTGTCTGCCATGATTACTCTCCTGCTTTGGCCTGCGTTTTGGGGGGCGCTGAAACAACGCATGAGCGCCGCGAACGGCCCACGGCCCGGCGCTGAGGAGAGTGCGATGAACCGCTCACGCTCGATGGTCGTGTCCCTTGCCCTGCTGCTGCTGGCTGCCTGTGCAAGCCAGATCGACGCGGGCGTGTCGCACGAAGCGGCCGCGCCCGGCTTCCTCTGGGGGCTGTGGCACGGCTTCATCTTTCCCTTCGCCTGGATCGGCTCGCTCTTCTCGGACGAGATCGCCGTCTATGCCGTGCCCAATAGCGGCGGCTGGTACGATTTCGGCTTCTTCCTGGGGATTACCGTGCTGGGCGGCGGCTCCTGGTTCAGTTCCAGGCGCCGCAGCCGCGATTGATTCGGGGCCGGCCGACGCATAGTTTCGAACGCATCATAGGGGGATGCCGCCATGCAAGCCGCTCGATCCATCCCGGGCTCTGCCGCTCTCGCCGCCCTGCTGCTTGTCGCCGGGCTGGTCTCCGCCTGCTCGGTCAAACCGCCCGAAGACCCTCTGGCCGGCGAATGGGTCGATCTCACCCATGCGCTGGGGGAGGATTCGGTATTCTGGCCAACCGCGGACGATTACCGCCATGAAGAGGTCATGCACGGCCACACCGATGGCGGCTGGTTCTACAGTTCCTATAACATCCATCTGTCAGAGCATGGCGGCACGCATCTGGATGCGCCGATCCATTTCGCCGAAGGCGGGCAAGCGGCGGACGAAATCCCGCTAGACCGGCTGATCGGGCCTGCGGCGGTGATCGATGTCAGTCAGGCTTCGCTGGCGGACCGCGATTACCGCTTCACCCGGCAGGACCTGCTCGCCTGGGAGGAGGAGCATGGAAGGTTGCCCGATGGCGCGATCGTGCTGTTCCGCACCGGCTATGAACGTTATTGGCCGGACCGCACCGCCTATCTCGGCACTGCGCTGAGGGGCGAGCAGGGCGTCGCCAACCTCCATTTCCCCGGCCTTTCGGAAGAGGCCGCCCGGCTGCTTGCGGAGGAGCGGGAGATTGCCGCCGTGGGGCTGGACACGGCGAGCCTGGATTACGGGCAGTCGAAGGATTTCATCGCTCACCGCATCCTGCTGGGCAAGGGCATTCCCGGCTTCGAGAATGTCGCCGGTCTCGGCGAGTTGCCGCCGGTCGGTGCGACGGTGATCGCGCTGCCGGCGAAGATCCGCGGCGGCAGCGGCGGCCCCTTGCGGATCGTGGCGCTGCTTCCGCGGGAATAGGCCTGGGCGGCGGCGCCCAGCGGCCTGCGCGCACAAAAAGCCCCGGCTTCGCTGCTCACGAAACCGGGGCCTTGTTCCGCCATCAGGGGCGGACATCGCTCGACCGGGTCAAACGCCTTGGGGAATTGGGGTGCCTTCCCGAAGGTAGACCCGATTGTCGTCGATCTTCTCGACGCTGTCGAGCGGGAGGTAGTGATGCATGCCATCACCGCTATCGGACCGGGTCAGCTTGATGCGCTCATCTTCGACCTCGTCCACGGTGCCGACATGTTGCCCTTGCGCAGTCGCCACCTCCATGTGTTCCTTGATCCGGAGTTTCTCGAACATGACGTTCTCCTCTCGTCATAGGCCACAAGGTATGAACGGGCGCGCCGGCCCCGGCGTTCCTCGCCTCGTCGCGCGGATCGAACGCCCCGCTTCAGGCGTGCGCACCGGCGCCGGTCAGATCGATCCTTCGCCTTCGCTCTGGTGGCCGCATTGCCGCATCGCGGCGGTCTCGGCCATATAGGGGTCGCCATCGGAGCCGGGGCTGCGCCGCCTCCTGCGCGGCAGGAAGGGCTCTCCATTCGTGTTTTCCGCGGGACCGCGGGCGCGCTTGTTCTCCGCCGGGCCGCTTCCCGGTGCGGTGACATGCGGGGCCGTGCCCGTCGCCATTTCGCCTGCCTGCAGGCTGGCCATCGTCTTTCTCCTGAATCCTGGGCGCGGCACGCGCCGCCGCCCTCTGGTGAAGCAACCAAGGGGTGCGCCCTGCGTTCCCGCGCGTGTGGGAACGCCCTCTCGCCGCTCAACTTATCCCCGCGCAATTCTTTCGCTTGCCTTCGAATCGCGGACATGATTCCCTATATTGGAGGTTCGCGCCCAACACCCACGGAGACACAACATGTCGTTGCTCGCAGCACGGAAGACCTACAAGCCCTTCGAATATCCCTGGGCTTACGACTTCTGGAAGCGCCAGCAGCAGGTGCACTGGATGCCGGAGGAAGTTCCGCTGGGCGAGGACTGCCGCGACTGGGCGCAGAAGCTCTCCGATCACGAGCGCAACCTGCTCACGCAGATCTTCCGCTTCTTCACTCAGGCCGATGTCGAGGTGCAGGATTGCTACCACGAGAAATATGGCCGGGTGTTCAAGCCGACCGAGGTCAAGATGATGCTCGCCGCCTTCTCCAACATGGAGACGGTGCACATCGCCGCCTACAGCCATCTGCTCGACACGATCGGCATGCCCGAGAGCGAATACGGCATGTTCCTCGAATATGAGGAGATGAAGGCCAAGCACGATTACCTGCAGGAATTCGGCGTCGATACGGACGAGGACATCGCCCGCACCCTGGCGATGTTCGGCGGCTTCACCGAAGGGCTGCAGCTCTTCGCCAGCTTCGCCATGCTGATGAACTTCCCGCGCTTCAACAAGATGAAGGGCATGGGCCAGATCATCAGCTGGTCGGTGCGGGACGAGAGCCTGCATTGCGAAGGGATCACCCGCCTGTTCCACGCCTTCACGCAGGAACGCGGCTGCCTGACCAAGGCCGTGAAGGAGGACATTCTCGATTGCTGCATGAAGACGGTGCGGCTGGAGGATGCCTTCATCGATCTCGCTTTCGAACAGGGCCCGGTGCCGGGCATGACCGCGCATGAGATCAAGAAATATATCCGCTTCATCGCCGATTGGCGGCTGGAGCAGCTCGGCCTGAAGAAGCAGTTCATGATCGACGATCATCCGCTGCCCTGGCTGACTCCGCTGCTCAACGGGGTGGAGCACGCCAACTTCTTCGAAACCCGCGCGACCGAATACTCCAAGGCAGCGACCCGCGGCAACTGGAACGACGTGTGGTCCAGCTTCGACGCGCGCAACAAGGCCAGGACGGGCGAGGCGGCAAACGAAGCCGATGATGACGGGCCGGGGCTGTTCGGAGATGCCAGCGGGGTACAGGCGGCGGAGTAGGCCGGCCAGAAATCGCCGAGCGCGCCGCCGGAGGTCTCTGGCTGGAACGGCTTTCGTTTCGCGTCATTGCCAATGAGGGGGACCATTGGGAGCGGAAGTATTGGTCCAGGTCGAATCCGAAGCGATCCTCGAAATCGACTATGATCCGGCGAACGCTACGCTTTACGTGCGGTTCACTGACGGCGACTGGTACAGCTACTTCGACGTGCCGAAGCGCATCCACCGCGCCTTCGTCGCCGCGGACTCGCACGGTCGGTTCTTTCACGACCACGTCCGCGACTGTTATCGATATCGGAAAGGCCGCTGAGGCGGCCGCCTCTAAACCAGCCCGCGGATCTGCTCTGCACACAACACCACGAACAGCGCTGCTGCCAGCGCCAGCAGCGCGTTGGATGTCCAGCCGGAGCGCCATTCTGCCGGCGTGGCGGCGGAGTTGAGCAGGCGCATCAGCGTTAGTGCCAGGAAGGGCATGAAGAAGGCTCCGAAGGCGCCATAGGCGATGATCAGGGCGAAGGGCTTGCCCAGCAGGAGCAGCACCATCGGCGGAAAGGTCAGCCACAGCACATAGAAGCGAAAGGCGCGGCTTCTATCGAGCGGCGGGGCGCCGTCCAGCCCGTCCTCGTCCAGCGCGTGCGCCGGATCGGCGCCGAGGCTACGCACAAAATCGGCAAACAGCAGCGAAACGCCCTGCCATACGCCCAGCAGCGAGGAAAACGTCGTGGCGGCAAAGCCGATCAGGAAGATTACCGAAACGGTCTCCCCGAAGCGGTCCGCCAGTACGCCTCCCAGGTCCAGCAGGCCTTGCTCTCCGTCAGACAGCGCGATCTGGGCCGCGTAAAGCAGCTCCGCACCGACGATCATCATGGCGACCACGAAGATCCCGGTGGCGATATAGGCGACGTGGTTGTCCAGCCGCATCATTCCCATCCATTCGGGGGTACGCCAGCCCTTGGCATTCACCCAGTAGCCATAGGCCGCCAGCGTGATCGTACCGCCCACTCCGCCGATCATGCCCAGCGTGTAGATCGCCGAGCCCGCCGGCAGGCGCGGCACCAGTCCGCCTATGGCGTTGCCGAAGTCGGGTGCTACCAAGACTGCCAGGCCCACCACCGTCACGAACATCACGGCAATGAGGAACTTCATCATCCCCTCGAAAACGGCATAGCGGTTGCACAGCACGAAGCCGGCCCCCACCACGCCCGAAAGGATCGCCCATGCCTCGAACGGCATGACGCCGGGGAACAGCACCGCCAGCGGCAGTGCAGTGCTGCTCATCGCCGTGGCCCCGTAGATGAAGCCCCACAGGACGATGTAGATGCCGAAATACCAGCTGGTCCACCGGCCGAGCGAGCGCCAGCCTTCGAGCATGGTGGAGCCGGTCGCGAGGTGGTAGCGGCCGGTTGCCTCGGCCAGCGCTATCTTCAGGATGCAACCGAGAATGGCTGCCCAAAGCAGCGCATAGCCAAAGCGTGCACCGGCGATCAGCGTCGCCACCAGGTCGCCTGCGCCCACCCCGGTAGCGGCGACCACCAGCCCTGGCCCGATCAGCTTCCAGCGCGCCATGCCCGTGGGCGGCGCGCGGCCGTGCTCGTCTTTCGGCAATCCCCTCATGCCTCTCCCGTCTTCACTTGGCTATGCGGCGTGCACGCTAGGGAGAGATGGCCGTGAGAGGAAGAGAGCCCGCAGCTAAATCCACCATGTCTCTGGATTGGGCATCGGCGTGCGCTTCTGCGCGTTGATCAGGCTGAGCACGCAGCGCACAAAAAAAGGGCGGCTTCGTGCCGCCCGACAGGTTGCCCGGAGGTCCATTTGTCTGGGGGGAGAAGAGTGGACCTCCGGGACTTGGCTGTAATCCTTAACGGCTGGCGTCGGCCTCCGCTTCGGCGCCGACACTGGCATCCGCACCGACATCGGCGTTCGCACCCGAGCTATCGGCATTCAGGTCGGCGCTGCCATCAGCCTGCGCGTCGAGTTCCGCTCCGGCGGCCCCCGTCGTGCTATCCGCGGCGCCTTCAACGCCGGCAGTGCCTTGCGCCGCCGTGTCGGCGGTGGTGCTGGTGGTGGCGCCGGTCGCTGTGTCGACAGCGCTGGTGCCTATGTCGGCCGCGCCGGTGGCCCCGGCAGTGGCCGAACCGACGGTGGATCCGACTGCGCCTTCCGCTGCGCCCGTAACACTGCCGGCTACTCCGCCGAGCTGGGCGTGGGCGGTACCCGCGCCTGCAAGAAGCGCGATGGCGAAGGCCGGGGCCAGGGTCGTTGTGATCTTTCGCATAGAGATAATCCTCTCGTTCCAATTGCCCCTGATGCGCTGATGGGGACGCGTAGCAGGCCAACAGGCTCCCGAAGATGCGACGGGCTGCGGGGCGAGTGGGTTCGGGCGAGCGGGTTAATTTGAGGTTCAGCCGCTGGCCAACCCCGCCGCGCAGGGAACTTCGCCCGCACGCTCCCGTTGATTTGATAGCGAACGAGGAGGATCGTTATGCAGGAAACCACCATGGAGGACCGCAAGAAGGAGCTTCGCAGCCTGCTCGATCAAATGGCTGCCCATCCGGAGCGCGACTGGAGCGAAGAAAAGAAGCGCGTCGCCGTACTACGCGAAATGCTGGACGCGAAGGCAGCGCAATGAACAGTGTCGATCCCGGCCGCAGGAGCGTCACCAAATGGTTCTGGCTCCTCGCCATCGTGCTGCTGTTCCTTCTCCTGCTGTTGTGGCTGGTCGACCCGGTGGGCGACCCGGAGGAGGCAGACATAGCCGCGGACGAACCCATGCCGGCAATCACGGCGACAATGCCGCCGGAAAATCCTGGCGTGCCGGTTACGCTGCCCGAAACGCCGGTCGAGGGAGAATTCGCGTCGCCTGTGACGGGCGAGCCTGCCGCGTCCGGCACCTCGGCCCCGGGCACTCCAGCCGAGTAGCGCCAAGCGTCCGCATTCAGTGCCCTTCCCTCCCGTAGCCGGAGCGGCTAAGGCGCGCGCGACCGATGCGTGAGGAGCGGCGCCGATGAGCGTGAGCGAGGACAAGGCCACCGATGGGGCCTCCAGAACGACTGGCGAGAAGACGATGCTGGCCAAGGCGGAGACGCTGATCGAGGCGCTGCCTTATTTCCAGCGTTATGCCGGCCGCACCTTCGTGGTCAAATATGGTGGCCATGCGATGGGAGACCCCGAGGCGGCGCGCGACTTTGCGGAGGATGTCGTGCTGCTGAAGGCGGTCGGCATCAACCCCGTGGTGGTACATGGCGGAGGGCCGCAGATCGGCGCGATGCTGAAGAAGCTCGGCGTCGAAAGCCGTTTCGTGGACGGATTGCGCGTGACCGACAAGGCGACCGCGGAAGTGGCCGAGATGGTCCTGTCGGGCGCGATCAACAAGGAACTGGTCGGCTGGATCGCCAGCGCAGGCGGTAAGGCGATCGGCATTTCGGGCAAGGATGGGGGCCTCGTCACCGCGACCAAGGTGACGCGGACCGCCAAGGATCCCGAAAGCAATATCGAGCAAGCGGTGGATCTGGGCTTTGTCGGCGAACCGTCGCGCGTCGACACGACGATCCTCGACACGGCGAGCAAGGCCGGCATGATCCCGGTCGTCGCGCCGATCGGTGCCGGGGAAGACGGGCACACCTACAACATCAACGCCGACACGATGGCGGGCGCGATCGCGGCGGCGCTCGGTGCGGCGCGGCTTTTGCTGCTGACCGATGTGCCGGGCGTTCTCGGCAAGGACGGTGCCCTGTTGACCGACCTTACGCCGCCCGACATCGCCCGGCTGCGGCAGGACGGTACGATACAAGGCGGCATGATCCCCAAGCTGGAGACCTGCGTCCAGGCGGTCGAGGCAGGCTGCGAGGCGGCTGTTGTGCTCGACGGACGGGTGCCGCATGCGATGCTGCTGGAATTCTTCACCTCGCGCGGGGCTGGCACGCTGATCCGGAAGAGCTAGACAATGCGCTTCCTGTCTTCCCTTGCGCTGCTGCTCCTCGCAGCCTGCGGCCCCTCCGCGGAGGAGGGCGAACAAGCGGCGGCTCCGGCTCCGGCGGCCGCTTCGCAGAGGGCATCGCCGGCCCCCACGCAAACACCCGATTACAGCCCGCCTCCTCTCTCCCCCGATGCCGCGAAGGGCGAGGCAGGCGCGCGCAATGTGCTGCTCTCCTGGGCGCGCGCCGTGGAGGAGCGGGCGTTCGCTCAGGCCTATGCGCTGTATGGAAAGGACGGCCCGGCCGACGGCACGAGCGAGGCGGATTTCGCTGCCGACTTTGCGCGCTATCGGACGATCACGGCCGAGATCGGCGAAGGTGAAGTGGAGGGCGCGGCGGGCTCGCTTTATTACGCCGTCCCGGTCGAGCTGAGCGGAACGCTGCGGGACGGTTCTTCCTACAGCCGCAGCGGAACGATCACCCTGCGCCGGGTCAACGATGTTCCCGGGGCGCTCGACTGGCAGCTTGCCTGGCACATCGAAAAGATCGAGTGGGACCGCTGACGGTTCATGCATATGACACGGTTGATACGTCCGCGCGCGCTCGGCTAGGCTGGCGGAATTGCTGCAAATAAAGGCCGACGAAGGGCCAAAGGAAAGGGATCACGCCGTGCTGTTCTACACGCTGTCCGAAATCGTCGGGTACCTCATTTCGATCATCATCGTGCTGGTGATCGTCCAGTTCATCCTCAGCCTGCTCATCTCCTTCAACGTCGTGAACATGCATAATGACTTCGTCGCCGCGATATGGCGCGCGATCAATGCGCTGCTCGACCCGATCCTGAATCCGATCCGCCGGATCATGCCCGATACGGGGGCGATCGACTTCTCCCCGCTGGTGCTGATCATTGGGCTGAACATCATCAACATCATTCTCAGAAACCTAGCCATCGGGAGTCTTGCATGAGCGCTGCTTTAATTGACGGGAAAGCCTTCGCAGAAGGGCTGCGTCAAAAGGTCGGAACATTCGCCGCAGAGTTCGAGAAGAAGGCCGGCCGGAAAGCTGGGCTCGCAGTGGTGCTCGTGGGGGAAGATCCGGCCAGCCAGGTCTATGTGCGCTCCAAGGGCAAGGCGACCGTCGCCGCCGGGATGAACAGCTTCGAATACCGGCTGGACGCGAGCGCTTCGGAAGAAGAACTGCTGAACAAGGTCCGCGAACTGAACGAGGACCCAAATGTCGACGGCATCCTGGTGCAGCTTCCGCTGCCCAAGGGGCTGGACGAGCAGACCGTGATCTCCACCATCGATCCGGACAAGGATGTCGACGGCTTCCACATCATCAACGCCGGGCGCCTTTCCGTGGGCCAGAAGGGGTTCGTTCCGTGCACTCCGCTCGGCTGCCTGATGCTGCTGAAGGACCGGCTCGGCGACCTTTCAGGCAAGGATGCCGTGGTGGTGGGCCGTTCCAATATCGTCGGCAAGCCGATGGCGCAGCTCCTCACCGATGCGAATGCCACCGTCACGATCGCGCATAGCCGCACGAAGGATCTGCCCGAGGTGGTTCGGCGCGCAGACATCGTGGTGGCCGCCGTGGGTCGTCCGGAAATGATCGTGGGCGATTGGATCAAGCCCGGCGCGACGGTCATCGACGTTGGCATCAATCGCATTGAAGGCGAAGGCGGCAAGGCGAAGCTGGTCGGCGATGTCGATTTCGAATCCGCGCAGAAGGTCGCTGGGGCGATCACTCCCGTGCCCGGCGGTGTCGGGCCGATGACGATCGCGGTCCTGCTCCGGAATACGCTTGTCTCCGCCTATCGGCGCGAGGGGCTGGCGCTGGACGAAGAGGCGCTGTGATGCACCGGGCGGGCGGCCTCGCGGCATCGCTGTGCATGGCGCTGCTGCTGGCTGCCTGCTCCTCCCCGCAAAGGGGGCCTCGCGGGTTCCACGGCGTGCCGCTGCGTCCGATCGCTCAGCCGGGCGAGGTGGTGGCTGCGGAGCTTGGCTTTGCTCGTGCGGCGCGAGAAGAGGGGCAGTGGAGCGCCTTCACAGCCTACGCCGCGCAAGATGCCATTATGTTCGTACCCGCGCCCGTGAAGGCGCAGGACTGGCTTAAACGGCAGGGCAATCCCGCCCGGTCGATTGTCTGGCAGCCGCATCACGTATGGTCGAGCTGCGACGGCTCGCTCGCGGTGACCAAAGGTGCGCAGCAGCAACCGGATGGATCGGTGGGATATTTCACCACCATCTGGGAGCGGCAGGAGGACGGCGCGTATAAATGGGTGCTGCGCCAGAGCGATGCACTTGCGGCAGCGCTGGAAGAGCCGGAGATGATCGGCACGGACGTGGCGGACTGCCCGCAGACCCGCGCGCGCGGCCCGGCGATCCTGCCCCCCGGACCGGGTCCGCTGCCAGGGCCGTTCGAAGGTCAATCGGTCGACGGGAGCCTCAGCTGGAGCGCCAAGGTTGCGCCGGACAAAGCGCGTGAGCTCCACGTCCATATACGGCAGGACGGAGAATTGAAGGAAGTGCTGTCCAGCATCGTTGCGGCCCCGGCCGGCTAGCGCGTGCTCGAACTCTTCATCTCGGCCTTCATCACGCTCTTCGTCGTAATCGACCCACCTGGCTGCGCCCCGATCTATGGCGGGCTGACCCAGGACGCCTCGCCCGCGCAGCGGCGCACCATGGCTTTCCGTGCGGCCGGCATCGCGACGCTTGTCCTGCTGTGCTTCGCGCTGTTCGGGAAGGAGCTGCTCGCCGCGCTCCATATCGAGCTCGACGCCTTTCGCATCGCCGGCGGAATATTGCTGTTCGTCATCGCCGCCGAGATGGTGTTCGAAAAGCGCACGCAGCGACGCGAAGCGCGGGTGGAGAAGATCCGCGCGCAGCATGCGCAGACGCCCGAGGTGGAAGACGTCTCGGTGTTTCCGATGGCGATGCCGATGCTTGCCGGGCCGGGCGCGATCGCCACGATCATGCTGCTGGTCGGCAAGGCCCACAGCATTGAAAGCACCCTGGTGGTGCTTGCGGCGCTGGCCGCAGTGATGCTGCTGACGCTGATCGCGCTGCTTGCCGCCGGCTGGCTGGTGAGGCTGCTGGGCACTTCCTTCGAAGCGGCTCTTACGCGGCTACTCGGTGTGCTGCTGGCGGCGCTTGCGGCACAATATGTGATCGACGGATTGCGCGGCTCCTTCGGAATTTGAATTGGGCCGATTTGCGCGTCGGCCGATAGGCCCGCCCGGCAGGGGCGTCGGCCCCAGGGGCCGGACGGCCGCGAGAAAACAGGCTATTGCAAGGTCACGCGATCATCATCGCTGTCACGGCGGCCGAAGAACTGCATCAATTGCACCAGCAACTCACAGCGCGTGGCGATGTCGGGCGCCTCCAGCAGCGCCTGCTTGGCGGCGACGTCGAACGGGGCGATCTGGCTCACACCGTTGATCAGCGAGACATCGTCCAGCCGCGCAACCGAATCCCAGTCCACCGAATAGCCTTGCGCATCCGCGAAATCGCGCGCTTCCCGCTCGAAGCTGGCGCGCTCCGCCGGGCTCAGCGCCTCGCCCACCGGCTCCTCGATCAACTCCGCTTCGACCTGCCGGAACGGCGTGGCCGCATCGAGCTCCCGCAGCAGGCGGAAGCGGCTTTCGCCCTCCAGAATGATATTGAACCGCCCGTCGTCGAGAGCTTCCACATCGCCAATCCGGCCAACGCAGCCGATCAGGAACAAGGGAGAGCCTTCCGCCACCGCTTGCGGCTGGATCATCGCGATACGGCGATCGCGCGCCAGCGCATCGCTGACGAGCGCGCGATAGCGCGGCTCGAAAATGTGGAGCGGCAATTGCAGGCCCGGAAACAGGATCGCCCCCGAAAGAGGAAATATCGAGAGGCGCGTGGAAGGCATGGCTACGTGCCGGTCAGCCGAACAGGATCAGCGACAGTTTGCGGCGAGTGGCAGCAACCCAAGGATCTTCCAGTCCCACCGCCTCGAACATCTGCAGCAGCTTGGCCTTGGCGGCGCCCTCGTTCCACTCGGGCTGCTCTTCCACCAGCTTGAGTAGCACTTCGGCGGCTTCGTCGCGCTGCCCCGCGGCGAAGGCTGCTTGCGCGAAGGCGAATTGTGCCTCCGCATTGGATGGATCGGCGGCAGCGGCACTGCGGAGCTCGGCAAGCTCGCCTTCGTCCTGCGGCGCTTCGCGTGCAAGGTCGAGAGCGGTCTTCGCCTGCCCAATGGCTAGATCGGCATGAAGCTCGGGCGGAAGCGCATCGAGCGCTGCCTGCGCTTCATCTGTCCGGCCTGCTGCAAGGAGCGCCCGAATCAGGCCTGCCTGCACCTGCGCATTGTCGGGCGCCATCTGCGCTAGCTGGAGGAAAATACCCGCAGCCCGCTCTCCATCGCCGGCAGCCAGCACCTCTTCGCCCATCGCGATCAGCGGCGCGATATCCTGCTCCCCGCCGGCGCCGTTTCCGCCCTCCACTGGAAGCTGCTGCAGCAGCTGGTCGAGCACCTGCTTGAGCTGCGTCTCGCTGCGTGCATTGGTAAGGTCTGCCACCGGCTGCCCGCGGAACATCGCGTAGACGGTGGGAATGGAGCGCACCTGGAACTGCGCGGCGATGAACTGTTCCTCGTCGACATTGATCTTGGCGAGCACCACGCCTTTGTCGGCATATTCCGCTGCGACCTTTTCCAGCGTGGGTGCCAGCGCCTTGCACGGCCCGCACCACTCGGCCCAGAAGTCCAGAATGACGAGCTTCGTCATCGAAGGCTCGACCACGTCCTTCTTGAACCGGTCGACTGCCTTCTGTTCGTCGAGATTGAGGCCGATGCTTGCCAAGGGGAACTCCCATTGTCGCCAGAGTGTTGGCCTAATGTGGCCCCTCATACCGATTTGTGAAGGGTCTTTTCAGATGACAGCGGCGGTCCACGTTTTTCCCTTGCGGGGTGCGGGTCTCGATGCTAACCGCGCGCCTCACAGGGAGCGCATGAGCGCCCCGCAAGAGCGCCAGCGAGCGGGCGTAGCTCAGGGGTAGAGCACAACCTTGCCAAGGTTGGGGTCGAGGGTTCGAATCCCTTCGCCCGCTCCAGTTTTCTCCATGTCAGGACCGATGCCGTCGCCCGGCGCAGTGCCTGCGCGCGCGTCTGGATAATGATCTTTGAGCGAGAACGCCTGTCCGGGGAATGGCGCTGCGATCGAGCAATCTCGGCGCTCTCGCCAGGCTGAGCAGGGCACCGAGAAGATCAGTGCATGTTCCGGCGTTTGTGGACCGGCTCAGGCGCCGCTGCCGCCATCATGCACCAGCAGCACCGAATCGTCCCGCGCGAGGGACCAGAGGCTGAGCCCGGCCTGCCGGGCCCGCTCGATCGCCATGCTGGTTGGAAGCGAGATCGTAGCGAGCTGCGTGGCGCCGGCGCGGACCGCTTTCTCGACGATCTCGTAAGAGCAGCGCGCACTGGAAAGGATGAATCCGTCCGCCAGATCCCGGTTCGCCGTCGCTAGCGCTCCGACCAGCTTGTCCATCGCATTGTGCCGCCCGACATCCTCGCGCACATGGAGGATCGCACCCTCCATCGAGACGAACGCCGCCGCATGCGCCGCCCCGGTAGCCCTGCCAAGTGGCTGCCAGTCGCGCAGGGCGGATAATGCGCGGAAAATCGCCGCAGGTTGGGCCAGGCGGTGCGATGCGACGCGGGGCAGCGGCTTTGCCACGGCGTCCAGATTCTCGATTCCGCACAGCCCGCAGGAGCTTTCGGCCACGCGTGCCCGAACCCGCTCAGTCAGTTGCTCGATGCCGAGCCCGGTCAGGGTGGCCCGCACGATCCAGCCTTTCTCGACTTCGGCCACCGCGATGTCGGAGATGTCGGCGGGAGTTTTCGCCAAGCCCTCGGTGAGCGCGAAGCCGCGCGCGAAATCCTCGAGATCCAGCGGCGACGCCATCATCACCGCATAAGCAAGACCGTTGAACTCCAGCGCGACGGGGGCCTCCGGCACCCATTCGCGCGTGAGCGGGCGGCGCGTGCCGTCGGGGCGGACTTCCACTACTTCGGCGCGAGGTGCGCTCACCGAACCATTCGAGCCGCGCTCCTCTGCGTGCCCTTCCTCTTGCTCGGGGCGAGCACGTGCGGGCACGATCAGCCGGCGTCGGAATGCCCGACCTCGTCCACGGCGTTGAACTCGGTCGCGCGCGATTGCGGCGGCGGATGCGCCCCCTGAGCGAGGTGGTCGATGGCCGCGCGTGCGACGGGCGAGAGCACCGAACGATCGTCTGCGAAGATCGCCTGCTTCATCCGCGGGTCCCAGAATTTGTCGATATGGTCGGCCGTTCCCAGCACGGGATCGCCTTCGCCCATGGATTCGATATTCTGCGCGATCTGGTTCGCCATGTAGCGCAGGCGCGAAAGCGTGTCCGAGCTCATTCCGCGGGCTCCATCTCGGTGGTGCCCGCGATACGGCGCGAGCGCTCGGTCAATTCGGCCTGCTCGGTCTGCCATTCGGTGGGCCCGTTGGATGGAGTGACCTGCACCGCGGTCACCTTGTATTCGGGGCAATTGGTCGCCCAGTCCGAATAGTCGGTGGTGACCACGTTCGCCTGCGTAGAGGGATGGTGGAAGGTGGTGTAGACCACGCCCGGCGCCACGCGATCGGTGACTAGCACCCGCAGCGTGGTTTCACCCGTGCGACTGGCCAGCTTGACCCAGTCGCCGGTCTTCAATCCGCGGTTCTCCGCATCCGCCGGATGGATCTCCAGCAGGTCCTCGTCATGCCACAACACGTTGCCGGTGCGGCGCGTCTGCGCGCCGACATTGTACTGGCTGAGGATGCGCCCGGTGGTGAGGAGCAGCGGGAAGCGCGGCCCTGTCTTCTCGTCGGTCGGAATGTATTCCGTGACGACAAACTTGCCCTTGCCGCGCACGAATTCCTCGACATGCATCACGGGCGAACCGTCGGGGAACATGTCGTTGACCGGCCATTGGACCGATCCGATTTTCTGCAGCCGTTCCCACGAGAAGCCGGCGAAGGTCGGCGTCAGGCGGGCGATCTCGTCGATGATCTCGCTCGGATGCGTGTAGTTCCAGTCGGCGCCGAGGGCATTGGCGAGCATCTGGGTCACTTGCCAGTCCTCATACCCGTTCGCTGGCTCCATCACCTTGCGCACCGGCTGAATACGGCGCTCGGCATTGATGAAGGTGCCGTTCTTCTCGAGGAAGGTCGAACCCGGCAGGAAGACATGTGCGTAATTCGCGGTCTCGTTCAGGAACAGGTCGTGCATGATGACCAGTTCCATCGCTTCGAGCCCGGCGGCGACATGCTGCGTGTTGGGATCGGACTGCATGATGTCCTCACCCTGCACGTAAAGCGCCTTGAAGGTGCCGTCGATGGCGGCATCGAGCATGTTGTTGATGCGCAGGCCCGGCTCCTTGTCGAGCGTCACGCCCCAATCCTTCTCGAACAGCGAGCGGACCTCGTCGTCATGGATATGGCGATAGCCAGGCAGCTCGTGCGGGAAGCTGCCCATGTCGCACGAGCCCTGCACATTGTTCTGGCCGCGTAGCGGGTTCACGCCCACGCCCGGGCGGCCGATATTGCCGGTGCACATGGCGAGGTTCGCGATCGCGATCACCGCCGAGGAGCCCTGGCTATGCTCGGTGACGCCGAGGCCGTAATAGATCGCCCCATTTCCGCCGGTGGCATAAAGGCGAGCCGCCTTGCGCAGCTCATCCGCCGGGACGCGGGTCACGGGCTCGAGGAATTCGGGGCTGTGCCTCTCATCGGAAACGAACCGGGCCCAGTCCTGATATTCGTCCCAATCGCAACGGGCGCGGATGAAGTCCTCGTCGGCAAGGCCTTCGGTCACGATCACATGCGCCATGCTGGTCAGCACCGCGACATTGGTGCCGGGCTGCACCGGCAGGTGATGCTCGGCCTGGATATGCGGGCTGCGAACGAGGTCGATCCGGCGCGGATCGATCACGATCAGCTTCGCACCCTGGCGCAGACGGCGCTTCATCCGGCTGGCGAAGACGGGATGCGCGTCGGTCGGGTTGGCGCCGATCACCATCATCACGTCGCAGTCCATGACGGAGTCGAAGTCCTGCGTGCCGGCGCTGGTGCCGAAGGTGGTCTTGAGGCCGTAGCCGGTGGGCGAGTGGCAGACGCGCGCGCAGGTATCGACGTTATTGGTGCCGAAGGTGGCCCGGATCAGCTTCTGCACGAGGTAGGTTTCCTCATTGGTGCAGCGGCTGGAGGTGAGGCCGCCCAGCGCACCCGCGCCATGCGTCTCCTTGATCTGCCGGAGCTTGTTCGCGGTATAGGCGATCGCTTCCTCCCAGCTGACTTCGCGCCATGGCTGGTCGATCGATTCGCGAATCATCGGGTTCAGGATGCGGTCCTGATGGTTGGTGTAACCATAGGCGAAGCGGCCCTTGACGCAGCTATGCCCGCGATTGGCCTTGCCGTCCTTCCACGGGATCATGCGGACGAGCTGCTCACCACGCATCTCCGCGCGGAAGGTGCAGCCGACGCCGCAATAGGCGCAGGTGGTCACGACCGAGCGTTCGGGCAGGCCGATTTCCTTGACGCTTTTTTCCTGCAGCGCGTCGGTCGGGCAGGCCTGCACGCAGGCGCCGCAGCTCACGCATTCGCTGGAGAGGAAATCGTCATGGGTCTGGCCCGCGCTGATCACGGAGGCGAAACCGCGCCCGTCCACGGTAAGCGCGAAAGTGCCCTGGACCTCGTCACAGGCACGCACGCAGCGCGAGCAGACGATGCACTTGGTCGGGTCGAAATCGAAATAGGGGTTGGAGGCGTCAATGCCGGCGTCGAGGTGATTGGCCCCCTCATAGCCGTAGCGCACGTCGCGCAGGCCGACATTGGCCGCCTGCTCCTGCAGCTCGCAATCGTTGTTGGAGCTGCAGGTAAGGCAATCCAGCGGGTGATCCGAGATGTAGAGCTCCATCACGCCCCGGCGCAGCTTCTCCAGCCGCGGGGTCTGCGTCTGGACCACCATGCCTTCGGCCACGGGTGTGGTGCAGCTGGCGGGAGTGCCGCGCGCTCCTTCGATCTCGACCAGGCACAGGCGACAGGAGCCGAACTGCTTCATATTGTCGGTCGCGCACAGCTTGGGGATCGAACCGCCATTCACGGCAGCCGCGCGCATGACGGTCGTGCCCGCCGGCACGGTCACCTCGCGGTTGTCGATGGTCAGTGTGACCAGCTTGTCCGACTTGACTTCGGGCGTGCCGAAGTCGGCTTGGCGTTCATATCCCATTACGAGTCTCCACGGCGGCAAGATCCGCCCGTGTGTTTATATTAGCAGGTTTTGATGCCAGCTTCACTGCCCGCGCATTTATCGCGGCGGTGAAGGCCAGCATCGAATGGCGTCCTTCACTCTGGAGGATCGCCTCGATCGCGGGTGCGGTGTCTGTTCCCCAATGGCCGATGACCGGCTGACTTTCAAGGTATGCCGGCGCTGGATCGAGCAGATCGAGCAGATTTTCAGGCAATTCGACCGAGTCGACGCCGCATGTCATCACGCTTGTGAAATCTGCGTCCTGCGCGTGGTGTAATCCGGCCGCAATCCCGGCAAGAGGTCCCATGCCCGCCCGCGGCCAGTCTGGAATCGTCGGCGCAGGCCCCATTTCCCGCCCGGCGATCACGACATGCTCGCACCAGCCCGACAGCGCATCGACGGCGCGCGCAAGCAGCGTGCGCCCGCCGAGTTCGGCGAGAGCCTTATCACTGCCGAAGCGGCTCGAATTCCCGCCAGCCAGTACTACACCCAGGATCATTGCAATCCGGTCACTTGCGGAAGTCTTCCGGCCAGTGCTTGAGCGCGCTCATGACCGGATAGGGAGTAAATCCGCCCAAGGCGCAGAGCGAGCCGAACTTCATCGTCTCGCACAGATCCTCGAGCAGCTTGATCTCTTCTTCCGCACTGCGCGGCGCGTCGGGGGCGTTGCGCATCTGCAGCGACAGTTCGAGCGCTTCGAGCTGACGCCCGCCTTCGCGGATGCGGTCAATCACTTCGACCCCGCGCACCGATCCGATGCGGCAGGGGGTGCACTTGCCGCAGCTTTCGGCGGCGCAGAATTCCATTGCGAAGCGCGCCATCGCGCCCATGTCCGCCGTATCGTCGAACACCGTGATCCCGGCATGGCCGATCAACGCGTCGGCCGCGGCATATTCCTCGTAATCGAAGCGGATGTCGAAGTCGTCCGGATGGATATAGGCGCCCAGCGGCCCGCCCACCTGGACGGCTTTGACCGGCCGCCCCGACTGCGTGCCGCCGCCGACATCGTAGATCAGTTCACGCAAGGAAATGCCAAATTCGATCTCGTACAGCCCACCATGCTTGATATTGCCGGCGAGCTGGATCGGCATCGTGCCCTTGGAACGGCCCATGCCGAGCCCTTCATAAGTCGCGGCGCCGCCCTGGGCGAGGATATGCGGCACGGCGGCGAGCGTCAGCACGTTGTTGACCACGGTGGGCTTGCCGAACAGCCCCTCCAGCGCGGGGAGCGGCGGCTTTGCGCGTACTTCGCCGCGCTTGCCCTCCAGGCTGTTGAGGAGCGAGGTTTCCTCGCCGCAGACATAGGCGCCTGCGCCGACGCGGACTTCCAGCTGGAAGGGTGCGACGATCCCCGCGGAAAGCTCGATCGCCTTGTTCATCTTCCGGATCGCGTCGGGATATTCGCTGCGCAGATAGACGTAGCCCTTGCTCGCGCCCACAGCTTCTCCGGCAATCGCCATCCCTTCGATCAGGGCGAAGGGGTCGCCTTCCATCAACATACGGTCGGCAAAGGTGCCGCTGTCGCCTTCGTCGGCGTTGCAGACGATATATTTCTGGTCGGCCTGGGCCAGGCGCACCGTGTCCCATTTGATGCCCGCCGGGAAGCCCGCCCCGCCGCGGCCCCGAAGGCCGGAGCGCTTCACTTCGTCGACGATCTGCTCCGAACCGATTTCGCGCGCGCGCTTCAGGCCGGCCCAGCCGCCTGTCGCCTCATAATCTTCCAGGCTCAGCGGGCGCGTCTTGCCCGCACGGGCGAAAGTCAGGCGCTGCTGGCTGGCAATGAACGGGTGATCGGCAATGACGCCGATCGCCTTGTCGCTGGACCCGTTGAGGATCGCGGCGACGTCTTCCGGGGTTGCCGGGCCGAAGCCTTTTCCATCCACTTCCACCAGTGGCTCGAGCCACTGCATGCCCCAGCTGCTGGTGCGCTGCACCGTGGCGCCGGCCATCTCGAATGCGGCGGCAACGGCGTCTGCGCCGCAAGCGCGGGCCAGGGCATCATCGGAAATGCGAACGACAGGAAGTTGGGTGCTCATGCGTTTTCAATCAACTTGTTGAGGGCAGGGCCATCGAGCCGGGCGTGGAGCCGGTCGCCGATGCGCGCGGCGGGGCCGGCGCTGCACAGACCCAGGCAATAGACAGTAGAGAGCTTCACGCGTTCGCCGGCCGCCTGCGCGGCACTGTCCATCAGCGCCTCGACGCCGCGCGCCTTGCACGCTTCCGCGCGGCAGATCTGCACTTCCGGGCGCGGATCGGCGGCGGGCTTGAAATCGTGGTAAAAGCTGACGACGCCGTGCACGTCCGCGCGGCTGAGGTTTAGCCCAAGGGCGATTTCCCGCTCGGCCTCTTCGTCGATACAGCCGAATTCCTTCTGCACGTCATGCAGGATCGGGAGGAGCGGCCCTTCGCGGCCCGCATGTTCGGCAATGATCTGGGTGAGTTTCTGTTGGCTGCTCATCAATTCAGTCTTTCGGCGTGCCAGGCAATGTGTTCGGCCATGAAGGTCGAGATGAAATAGTAGGAGTGGTCATACCCCTCCTGCATCCTGATCGCGGCGCGCATATCCGCGCTTCGGCACGCCTGGTCAAGTAACTTGGTCTTGAGCTGCTCCTCAAGAAAGTTGTCGGCCGTCCCCTGGTCCACCAGGAGGTCGGGCAGGCGCGCGCCGTCTTCGATGAGCGCGCAGGCGTCATATTCGCGCCACGTCGCCCGATCCGGGCCGAGGTAACCGCCAAGAGCCTTTTCGCCCCAGGGGCACTGTAAAGGGCTGACAATCGGGGCAAAGGCACTGGTGGAGCGGAACCGCCCAGGATTGCGCAAGCTGATGGTGAGGGCACCGTGCCCACCCATCGAATGGCCGGTGATTCCCTGGCGCTGCATGTCTGCGGGGAAATGTTCCGCGACGAGCGCGGGCAGTTCCCGTTCGATGTACGACCGCATGCGGAAATTCTTCGCCCACGGCTCCTGCGTCGCATCGACATAGAAGCCGGCGCCCTTGCCGAAATCGTATCCTTCGTCGTCGGGCACCTCGTCCCCTCGGGGGGAAGTGTCGGGTGCGACAAAGATAATGCCGTGCTCGGCGCAGGCCCGCCGGTATTCGCCCTTCTCGGTCACATTGGCGTGGGTGCAGGTGAGGCCCGACAGGTACCACAGCACCGGCAGCTTCGTGCCCGGCGCATGCGCGGGCACGAAGACCGAGAAGGTCATCGGCGTGCCGGTCTCGGCGGACTCATGGACATAAACGCCCTGCGTGCCGCCGAAGGACCTGTTGGTTGCTATGACTTCCACGCCGATCGCCTGGGCCGCCTCAGGCAGTCCGCATGTGGAAGGCGCAGATCTTGTTACCATCCGGATCGCGCAGATAGGCGCCGACCGAATTGTTCGGTGCGCGCTCGCGCGGGCCCGGCTCGCCCTCGCAAGTGCCACCGGCGGCAAGACCTGCGGCGTGCCATTTGGCTACCGTTTCGTCATCCTTCGCGGCAAAGCCCAGCGTGCTGCCATTGCCATGGGTCGCACTTTCGCCGTTATAAGGCTTGCCAACGATGAAGGTTCCTCCCGGCCCGGCATAGACGAGGTGCCCCGCTTCGGGCGGTACGACGTTGGAGTAGCCGAGCACTGCCATGGTCGCGTCATAGAACTTGCGGCTCCGCTCGATGTCGTTCGATCCGAGGAATGCATGCGTAAACATGAGAGTACCTTTCTGCTCTTGCTATGGGCGGCGCTGTGCCGCTTCGATCGTTTCCCCGCTACGCGCGGGGCGGAAATTCAACCGGGTATGAAGTAGGACGCGGTGAATTTGTGGCCTTCGGGGCTGCGCAGATAGGCCGAATAGACGTCCTGCCCCGGATAGTTGCGAATGCCGGGAGGATCCTCGATCGCCGTCCCGCCATTTTCGAGGCCTGCTGCATGCCAGGCCGTGACCTGATCCTGGCTGTCCATCCTGAAGTTGATGGTCCCGCCATTGGCATGCGTGGCGGGATTGCCGTCGCGCGGTTTGCAGATGATCAGGCCGACGCCATCCTTGCGATAGCGCAGCGCCCCGTTGGGCGCGGGCTCTGCCGGGGGGATCCCCAGAACGCCCATGATGGCGTCATAGAAGGCCTTCGATTTTTCGAGATCGTTCGATCCCAGCATCACGGTGCGAAACATGGAAGCAGCTCCCCCGGCTCAATAGACGACCACGCTGCGGATGCTTTCGCCGGCATGCATGAGGTCGAACCCCTTGTTGATCTCTTCCAGGCTGAGCACATGGGTGATCATCGGGTCGATCTCGATCTTCCCGTTCATGTACCAATCGACGATCTTCGGCACGTCCGTGCGCCCGCGCGCGCCGCCGAAGGCGGTTCCGCGCCAGTTGCGCCCGGTGACGAGCTGGAACGGGCGCGTGGCGATTTCCTTGCCCGCTTCGGCCACGCCGATGATGATCGAGGTGCCCCAGCCGCGGTGGCAGCATTCCAGCGCCTGGCGCATGACGTCGGTATTGCCGGTGCAGTCGAAGCTGTAATCCGCCCCGCCATCCAGCATCTCGACGATATGGGCGACCACGTCCTTGACCTCTTTCGGGTTGACGAAGTCGGTCATGCCGAACTTGCGGCCCCATTCCTCCTTGGCGGGATTGATGTCGACGCCGACGATGCGGTCCGCGCCCGCCATCTTCGCCCCCTGGATGACGTTGAGCCCGATTCCGCCGAGGCCGAACACCACGACATTGTCGCCCACCTGCACCTTGGCGGTGTTCACCACCGCGCCCACGCCGGTGGTGACGCCGCAGCCGATATAGCAGCTGGTGTTGAAGGGCGCATCCTCGCGGATTTTCGCCACCGCGATCTCGGGCAGCACGGTGAAGTTGGAGAAGGTCGAACAGCCCATATAGTGGTAGATCGTCTCCCCCTTGTAGGAGAAGCGGCTGGTCCCGTCGGGCATCACTCCCTTGCCCTGGGTGGCGCGGATCGCGGTGCACAGGTTGGTCTTGCCGCTGAGGCAGGATTTACACTGGCGGCATTCGGGCGTGTAGAGCGGGATCACGTGGTCGCCGGCCTTGACGCTGGTGACGCCAGCGCCGACTTCACGCACGATCCCCGCGCCCTCATGGCCCAGGATGCTGGGGAAGATCCCCTCGCTGTCCAGCCCATCCAGCGTATAGGCGTCGGTGTGGCAGATGCCGGTCGCCATGATCTCCACCAGCACCTCGCCCGCCTTCGGCCCCTCGAGATCGAGCTCGACAATTTCCAGCGGTTGCTTGGCTTCGAAAGCTACGGCGGCACGCGTCTTCATGTCACTTCACTCCGGTCAAACGTCTCAGGCGCCGCTGCCCGCGACGGCTGCGGCCGGCGCCTGCTCGGCTCCGTCGTTATCGGCATCCCGCAGCGGCAATATCCAGAGCAGCCCGGCGCCGATGATCGCGCCGCACGCCATGATTGCCGAGACGAGCAGCAACTGATCATTGCCCAGGGCCGTGAACAGGAACCCTGCGATGATCGGCGAGCCCGCCGCGCCTGCGCGCCCGACGCCGAGGACGAAGCCCGTCCCCGTCGCGCGGGCGAAAGCCGGGAAGCCGCGGGCGAAGGCGGCATAATAGCCCACGATCGCCGCATTGAGGAAGAACATCGTCAGGAAGGTGGCGACGCGCCAGCCCCACAGCGTATCGCTGCCGATGCCGAACGCGGCGACCGCAGCCGAACCGAGCACGGCGACCGCGATGGTCGGGCCCTTGATGTCCCACTTCCTCATCAGGAAGCCGAACAGGATGCCGCCCGTGACGCCGCCGATATTGGCCCAGGTCAGCGTGCTTGCGGCATCGGGCTGCGAGAAGCCGCTATCCGCAACGATCTGCACCGCGAATTTCAGGATGTAATAGAAGGTCACGGTGTGGAACAGATAGCCGAAGGCGAGCAGCAGCGTGACCGGGCGCAGGCGCGGATTGCTGAGGATTTCGGTGACCTTGGGCTTCGGCGCCGACGGAGCCAGTTCCGGCAATGCGTCGATCTCCGGCTGGCGCAGCGCGCGCAGCGAGTGATTGATCTTCTCCAGCGCTCCGGCCGGCCGGCGGGCGGCGTAATAGGCGGGAGTCTCCGGCACGAGCAGCATGACGAGCGGAATCATCGCCGCCGTCACGGCCGCGCCGAACAGGAACACGGCGCGCCAGTCATAATCCACCAGCAGCCATTCCTGCGCGGCGAAGCCGCCGATCACGCCGCCGACGGGATATCCGATCACGTAAAGCGCCATGGCCAGGCTCCGTTCGGCCCGGCTCGAGGATTCGGCAGTCACCGCGTTGGTCGCTGCCAGCATCCCGCCGATGCCCAGCCCGGTCAGGAAGCGCCACAGGGTCAGCAGGGTAACGCCGGTCGCGGCGTGCGCCATGTACATGCCGATCGCCATCACCACCAGGCAGACCAGCATCGTCAGCTTGCGGCCGAATTTGTCCGCCATTCCGCCCAGGATCACCGAGCCGAAGCCCATGCCGATCAGCTCGGCGGAAAGGACGATGCCCAGCTCCGAGCGAGGGATGCCCCATTCCGCAGAAATGCCGGGGGCGGCAAAGGCGCTGGAAAGCACGTCGAACCCATCGAGCGCATTCAGCATGATCATCAGCACGATGACGATCCATTGCCGCGCGCTCATCTTGTTCTCGTCGATCACCTTGATGGGATTGGTGCCCCCCGCCGGTCCGGCCATTGTCTGTGTCCTCTCTCCTGTTCGCTGCTCAATCGTGGATTCGGGCCAGCATTTCTACCAATTTGTCGACTTCGCCTTCGGTGAAGCGGCTTTTCAGCCAGGCTTCGTGCTCATGGATGCAGACCTTGGCCTTGGCGAGTGCCTTGCTCCCGGCGGGAGTAAGGAACAGCGCCTGCTTGCGCCCGTCGGTCTCGGACCGTTCGCGGCGCAGGTAATCGCGTTCCTGCAACCGGTTGACGATCGTCATCGTGGTCGCCCGGTCCATCCGCAGCCGCTGGCCAAGCTCGATCTGCGAAATTCCGGGATGGTCGCCCAGCGTCCACAGCACGGAGACCTGCTTTTGCGTCAGGTCGAGATCCGCGAAAGTTTCGGTGAAATGGCGGTACACCGCGCCATGCGCCAGGCGGATATGGAAGCCTACGACATCGTTCAGCCCGCCGATTCGGCGATCATTGCTCTCGATCAATGATGCTTCGCCCACGGACCTGTCCCCGCTCTACACGCTTGTCGCAATTGTTAGTGGAGCATACAATCGCGTGCAAGGAAGGATCGCAACATGTCCCGTTTCCCCGACACGCCGAGCTTTACCGGTTTCAACACCCCTTCGCGGATAGAGGCGGATATCATCGACCTCGCCCATCAGGGGAAGATCCCGCGTGAGATCGATGGCGCCTTCTATCGCGTCCAGCCCGATCCGCAGTTCCCGCCGATGCTGGGGGACGATATCGCCTTCAATGGGGACGGGATGATCACCCGCTTCCATATTCATGACGGGCAGTGCGATTTTCGCCAGCGCTGGGCGAAGACGGACAAGTGGAAGGCGGAACGGGCGGCCGGGCGCGGCCTGTTCGGCGCCTATCGCAATCCGCTGACAGACGATCCTTCCGTAAAGGGCATGATTCGCTCCACCGCCAACACCAATGCCTGGATCTATGCCGGCAAGCTGTGGGCGATGAAGGAAGACAGCCCGGCATTGCTGATGGACCCGGTGACGATGGAGACGGAGGCGTTCGAGAAGTTCGGCGGCCGGATGAGGGGCCAGACCTTCACCGCCCATCCCAAGATCGACCCCAATACCGGGAACATGGTCGCGATCGGCTATGCCGCCTCCGGCCTCTGCACCGACGATGTCGCCTATTACGAGGTCAATCCCGATGGCGAGCTTGTCCGCGAGATCTGGTTCAAGGTCCCCTATTACTGCATGATGCACGATTTCGGGATCACGGAGGATTACCTCGTGCTCCACATCGTGCCCTCCATCGGCAGCTGGGAGCGGCTGGAGAAGGGCCTGCCGCATTTCGGCTTCGACACCACCATGCCGGTCTATCTCGGCATCATCCCCCGGCGCGACGACCTGAAGCAGGAGGATATCCGCTGGTTCAAGCGCGACAACTGCTTCGCCAGCCATGTCGCCAATGCCTGGCAGGAGGGAAGCAAGGTCCACTTCGTGGTGCCAGAGGCGAAGAACAACATGTTCCCCTTCTTCCCCGATGTGCACGGCGCGCCCTTCAATGGCGCGGAGGCGATGAGCAAGCTCACCCGCTGGACCGTCGACCTCGCCAGCAATGGCGAGGAGTTCGACGAAATCGTGCCGCTGACCGACACGGCGTCGGAATTCCCGCGGATCGACGACCGCTTCACCGGGGTGAAGAACCGCTACACCTGGGGCCTGGAAATGGACATGCGCCGCCCGGTGGAGCTGAAGGGCGGCAGCGCTGGCGGCCTGCTGATGAACTGCCTGTTCCTGAAGGATCTCGACACTGGGGCGGAGCAGCATTGGTGGTGCGGACCCGTCAGCACCCTGCAGGAACCCTGCTTCATCCCGCGCTCCCCGGCTGCGCCGGAAGGGGATGGCTGGATCGTGCAGATCTGCAACCGGCTGGAGGAGCAGCGCAGCGACCTGTTGATCTTCGACGCGCTGGAGATCGAGAAGGGCCCGGTTGCCACGATCAACGTGCCGATCCGCCTGCGCTTCGGCCTGCATGGCAATTTCGCCCGTTCCGAAGCCATCGGCCTCAAGGCGGCCTGACCGCCAGTTCGTAAAGCTCGAGGGGTTCGCGGGGCGGAGCGTTTGCGCCCGCCGAGCGTAGTAGGAATGCGGCGCGGCAGCGCGCGGCCTCTCTGTGTGCGGCGAAGGAGCGGCATCGTGCCTCATGAATATGACGATCCGGTCAATCCCGAGACGATCGATGCGGCGGCTCGGCTGGCCTGCGATTCCTGGCACCGCGAGCCGGAGACCGCGCTGGAGGTGCATGTCGCGCAGGCAGTCGGCCAGATATTCTGCAGCTGCTCCACCGAGATCGAAGACACCATCGAGGGCGGTATCTCCGGGCTGCACAGTTCGATCCTGGAGGCGGTAAGCCTTCGTACCCGGCAATTTGCTGCGGAGGATGAGAAGGAGGGGTGGGACGCGGTCGACAAGGCTTCCGCGGAGTCCTTCCCCGCCAGCGATCCGCCGGCATGGATCCACCGCCGTTGAACTCCCCATTTTCAGAAACGAGAAAGGACGAAAGCCCCGATGGCCCTTCCCCATGCTAAGCCCGGTGAGGCCGTGCGCCTGGCCGATCTCGCCACGGAACATTCGACCGCGCTGGTCAAGACGGAGCAGTTCGAAGCAATCCATCTGGTGGTTCCGGCCGGAGAGGCGCTTTCGCCGCACAGCGTGGCCGGGCAGTTCACGCTCCACTGCCTCACGGGTCGGGTGCGCCTCACGCGGACCGAAGGGGAGGACATCGTTCTCGCAGCGGGGGACTGGCTTTATCTCGACCGGGCGGAAGAGCACGGAGTCGAAGGGCTGGAAGACGCCGCGCTGCTGCTGACGATCATGTTCGACGACGGCAGCACCGCGGGCATCGCACGGCCTTGACGCCCCATGGCCGGCCTTCCGCACAAGGTGGATTTCCCGGTCGGCAAGGTCCGCCGCTACCTCGAACCGGGGCCGATCGTGCTGATCTCCTCCTGCTTCGAGGGGGAGCGTAACGTGATGACGCTCGGCTGGCACACGGTGCTCGAATTCACGCCCTCGCTGGTCGGACTGATGATCTCCGGCGGCAATCACAGCCACGATCTGATCCGCCGGAGCGGGGAATGCGTGATCAACCTGCCGACCACCGTCATGACCGATACGGTGGTGAGGATCGGCAACACCACCGGCGCGGCGATCGACAAGTTTGCCGAATTCGGCCTCACCGCGCTGGAAGCGAGCCGGGTGGGCGCGCCGCTGATCGGCGAATGCCATGCGAATTTCGAGTGCCGGCTGCATGACGACGCGCTGGTGGACAGCTACAATTTCTTCATTTTCGAAGTGGTCAAGGCGCATGTCGCGCCGGAGCCCGAATATCCCGAAACGCTGCATTACACCGGGGACGGCGTATTCACGCTGTCGGGCGCGGCGATCAGCCGCAGGGAGATGTTTCGCCCGGAGATGCTGTAGTGACGGAGACATGATGGCTCGCTGATTGCGTATGAAGTTCCGATCTGGTTATATACGTCTAGGAACCCGATTGTCAATAGAATAAACCAAAAAGGTGAAAAAATTTTCGCCGGGGTCTTCGGCGCGGGGCTCGGGGGGCGCAAATCCAGCGATTGTTTCGCCTCGCCAATCATCTATGTTCAGCATCTCTGCCGAAAGGCAGCACTCAAGGGATCGGGAGCATCATGCCTGAACTAGCCCCACGCCTCGCGCCGCTGATGGATGACGAGCTCGATGACGAGCAGGAGGGGATGATTGCGCGGCTTCGCGCGGAGGGGGACGTGTCCGCGGTATCCCGCGCCTGGGTCCGCCACCCGCGCTCGCTGCGGGCCTTCAACGGCCTCGCCGCGCATGTCTTCAACCCTGAGAGCAACACGCTGCCCCTGCGGGAGCGGGAGATCGTGGTCCTGCGCACCGCCTGGCGCTGCCGCTCGGTCTACGAATGGGGTCGGCACCTGGAGATCGGCCGTGATGCCGGCCTTAGCGACGCGGAAATGGACGCGCTCAAGCGGGAACTTCCGGCACATGCGTGGGCCGAGAGCGATGCGGCGCTGATCGAGGCGGTGGACGCCCTGCTGGCGAAGTTCTTCATCCCGGACGAGATCTGGCTCAAGCTGGAGCGGCATTGGGCCGAGCAGCAGTGCATCGACGTGATGATGACGGTGGGCATGTACACGCTGATGGGCATGTTCCTGAATGCCGCGCGCGTGCCGCTGGAATCCCGCTTCACCAGCGATCCGGATTTCACCCTGGCGGTCTAGCCCGGCCGTTCCGCCCCCAGCCATTCCGCCAGCGCGGCGAGGCAATCGCGCGCCAGCAGCTTGCTGCGCTCCGGGCTCCAGCCCTGCGCCGGATCGGGCATGTCGTCATTGTCCTTGAACGGCATTTCCAGCGTCATCGCGCAAGCGCCGAAGCGCTCAGCAAGCTGATTGGTCGACATGCTCAGATTGGCTCGTCCCGGCTGCGCGACGGGATAGCCTTTCGCGGTCTGGAAATCGGGCGTCCGCCGCTCCAGGATCGCGCGGTACCGCTCATAGGCCTGGCCCAGCTCGTCGCGCCATCCGGGAATGCCCTCGAACCCGGCCAGGAATACGTGCGGGATTGCCTCGTCCCCATGGACATCCATCGCGAAGTGAACCCCGCTTTCGTCCATGGCTCCGCGGATCGCCAGCACTTCAGGCGATCTCTCCGCGCTCGGCTTGTCCCACTCGCGGTTGAGATTGACCCCCGCCGCATTGGTGCGCAGATGCCCGCGCGCCGATCCGTCCGGATTGCAGTTGGGCACCAGATGCAGGCGGCAGCGGGCGCGCAGCACGCGCGCCACCGGGTCGGCCGGGTCGGTCAGGCATTCCAGCGCGCCTTCCATCCACCATTCGGCCATGCTTTCGCCGGGATGCTGGCGGGCATAGAGCCACACCTGCGTCTCGCCTTCGCCCACCTCCAGGCAGTCGATCGGTCGCCCGTCCAGCGAGGTGCCGAGGCAGCGATAGGAAACGCCCTCGCTTGCGGCCGCCTCCGCCACCAGATCGTGGTGGCGCTCCATCGAATAGGGCGCGAAATAGGCGAACCAGGCAATGCCGCTCGTGGGGGTATAGCGGATGGTCAGCGTGCCGCCCGCCTCCTCCTTGTTGAACGAGCTTTCGGCCCGGGCCCAATAGCTCCGGTCTTCCGAAACGCAGGCGCGGTAGCCGGGCCAGCCCGCCGGATAGGCCGAGGCATTGAGCCGGGTGATCTTCAGCTCCACTTCCTGCCCGGGCTCTGTGGCGAGGCGGAAATGGAACCACTGGTTGAAGTCCGACTGGTTATCCTTGCGGATGGCGAGCTTCGCGCTTGCCCCTGCGATTTCCAGCACTTCGATATTGCCGCTGTCAAAGGCGGCGTCGATCCTGATCGGGGTAGTCGTCATTCCTGGGCCAGTTCCACCTGCAGCGTTTCGCCATTATTGCCCGGAAAGTCCCGGAACAGCGCCTCCGCGATGCCGGCGGCGCCGAGCTGGGTCTCGGCAAGCGGCGCGTCGGCGCGCACGGTGAATTCGGCGCGGCCTTCCCAGATCGTCTGGTTGCTGGCGCGGTCGCGGATCATCACGCCCAGCCTGGTGGTCACCTGCTCCGGCGGGGGCCCCGAAAGGTCGAGCCCGATGCCGACGCCGACACCCGAGCCCCAGCCTCCCGTCGAGCCGCCGACGCCCACGCTCACCGGCCCGCCATCGCGATCGGGCTGAAAGGCGAAGCGCTCCACCCGCACCAGCGCGACCTGATCCCCCGCGCCGGTCTGTGCAGGCTGATAGCCGATGCGCGCAAGCTCGCGCGCGACAGCCGCCTGATAGCTCGCGAGTTCGAGCGAGGCGGCATCCATGCCGGGCGCTGCCTCCACTGCGATCGTGCCGCGGCCCAGAGAGGCAAGCGCGGCAGGTTCGTGGAACCGGGTCACTTCCACCGGCCCGATCGGGGTCGCGCAGGCGGAGAGGCCGACAAGGCCCACCAGCAGGGCGGCAGTGCGGATAATCTGCATCGGTCCAACTCCCTTCAGGGGCGTAACGCCTTTTCGCGTTCGGGGACGTAGCCCGTGCTCGTCATGCCCGCTATAGGCTTTGCAACCTTCGCCCTGCCTTAACCGTTCCCTTGGACTTCTCCCATAAGACCTGCCGATGACTTCCAGACCTTCCGTTCTCGTGACCGGCGGCGCCGGCTATATCGGCAGCCATGCGGTGCTGGCCCTGATCGACCGCGGCTGGAGCGTCGCCGTGATCGACAATCTCACCACCGGTTTCCGCTTTGCCGTGCCGGAGGGTGTGCCGCTCTACGAAGGCGATATCGAGGATGCGGGCCTGCTCGCCCGGATCTTCGCCGAGCAGGGGACGGGTGCGGTGATGCATTTCGCCGGGTCGATCATCGTGCCGGAATCGGTCGAGAATCCGCTGAAATACTACCACAACAACACTGCCAAGAGCCGTGTGCTGATTGCCGCTGCGGTGGAGGCCGGGCTCAAGCATTTCATCTTCAGCTCGACTGCCGCAACCTACGGGATTCCCGAGGTTTCCCCGGTGAGCGAGGACACCCCAACGCGCCCGATCAATCCTTACGGCATGTCCAAGCTGATGACCGAGACGATGCTGGCGGATACGGTTCGCGCCCATCCGATGAATTACTGCGCCCTGCGCTATTTCAACGTCGCCGGCGCGGACCCGCAGGGGCGCAGCGGGCAATCGACCGCCGGCGCCACCCATCTGATCAAGGTCGCGGTGGAGGCGGCGCTGGGCAAGCGCGCGAATGTCTCGGTTTTCGGTACCGACTATGACACGCCCGATGGCACCGGCGTGCGCGACTACATCCATGTGTCCGATCTCGCTGCCGCGCATGTGCTGGCGCTGGAGGCGCTGATCGAACGGCCAGAGCGGTCGCTGACCATGAATTGCGGCTATGGGCGCGGCTTCTCGGTGCTCGAAGTGCTCGATGCGGTGGACCGGGTCACCAACATGAAGCTGGAGCGGATCATGGCGCCCCGACGCGCGGGCGATCCCGATTCGCTGATTTCCGACAATCGCCGCATCCGCCAGACGCTCCCCTGGGAGCCGCAATATGCCGATCTCGACCAGATCATCGCTCATGCGCTGGCTTGGGAGAGGAAGCTAAGCGAGATTCGCGGAGGCTGACCCGGTCCGCTGGTTCGCTCAGGTTCATTACCTGGTCCGTATCGACGGACCGGTGCATCGCTTACGCAGGTGCGGCGGCAGGGCGTCGCCCGATCACGCCGCAGAAAAGAGGTGATCTCTATAGAAACTTCAAATGCGCTAGCGATTGCGATGCTTTGCATCGCCTTCGCGGCCTTGGTGATCAAGATCATCGAGGTTTGCCGCAAATAGCGGTGAGGGGGGAGTGTTGCAGCGCTTGCCCCAATACGGCCAGCGTCTGACAAAATTAAGGGACGCGACCGTTGCAGCGGCGCGCCCCTTCGATCAGTGATCCCAAGTCACTTCAAATGCAATCAACCGTATAGCGCCACGCGGTGCAGCGGTCAACGAACGGCGAAGCTGCTTCGCAAGCCGAATCCCTTGACTTTGCGCCTCTTCGTCCGTAACGGCGCGGCTTCAAATTTCAGGCGGGTTCCCCCGCAGACGAGAGACCCATGAAGATTCGCAACAGCCTCAAGTCCCTGAAGGGCCGTCACCGGGATTGCCGCGTTATCCGCCGCCGTGGCCGGACCTATGTGATCAACAAGACCAACCGCCGCTTCAAGGCGCGCCAGGGCTGATTCTTCCCTGGTTCCCGCCTTGGGTGGGGACCGGCAAGTGAAGGGCCCCCGTGAAAGCGGGGGCTTTTGTTATGGTCGGTAAGGTCAAGGCAGTCGTCTTCGATGTCGGCGAAGTGCTGTTCCACTGGGACATGCGCGCGCTGTTCTCCCAACTGATCGAGGAAGATGCCCGGCTCGAACGTTTTCTCGGCGAGGTGCTGACCTTCGAGTTCCACTGCCGCAGTGACGCCGGCGAGGAGATCGAGCATCTGGTGGCCGAGCTGATCGCCCGCCATCCCGAATTCGCCGAGGCGATCCACGCCTACGCCCACCGCTTCAACGAGACCATTACCGGCCCCGTCGCCGGTTCTCAGGCGCTGGTGGAGCGGCTTGCGGCGCGCGGCGTCCCGCTATTCGCCCTGACCAATTTCGGCAGGCATTTCTGGGCCGGCTTCCGCCCGACCGAGGCCGTGTTCGACCATTTCAGCGACATCCTCGTCTCGGGCGAAGAGAAAGTCGCCAAGCCGGACCCCGCCATCTACCGCCTGGCCGAGCGGCGCTTCGGCTTCCAGCCGCAGGAACTGATCTTTGCCGACGACCGCGAGGAGAACATCGCCGCGGCCCGCGCCTGCGGCTGGCACGTCCATCACTTCCGGACGACGGACAGCTTTGAGGCCGAGCTGTCGCGGCTCGGCCTGCTTGGCTGAACCAACTCGCTCAGGCGCGTTCACCTGACTGCTCGCGAGGCCGTCCGTCTGCACTTCCTCCGGCGACTCGTTGCAAGTTGCAACCAGAAATCTGTTGCACGCCCCTCCTCCTGTGTGGAGAGCAACCGCCGCGAAAGGAAGAGAGGATGCTGCGGGAATCGCGGGACGAAATGATCGCCTGTGGCTTGCCCCACGCACTGGAGGTCATGGGGGAGCGCTGGTCGTTCATGATCCTGCGCGCATCATTCAACGGTGTGCGCCATTTCGAGGAATTCCTGAGCGCGCTCGGCATTGCGCGGAACATCCTCTCCAACCGCCTGGCCAAGCTGGTGGAGCACGGCATTCTCGGGCGGGAACGCTGCCCTGACGACAGGCGCAAGGTCGAATACCGCGTGACGGAGAAAGGGCTGGACCTGCTGCCCGCCTTGCTCGCACTCAAGCAATGGGGCGAGAAACACAAATTGACGGAGCCGGCAAATCCGGTGGTGGTCGATACGCGGGACTGGCAGCCGATCAGCCCGATCAGGATCCTCGCGCATGACGGGCGGGAGCTCTCCTATCGAGAGCTGCGCTGGCAGGAGCGCTCGAAGCTCGCCCTGAACGCCGATCGGACACCAGGCGAAGCTTGAGAGCATTGGCTCTGGCAGTGGCCGGGGCCTGAGGCTCTGCGCTGCGGCCTTGCGCGATCAGCTCCGCAAGTTGCCCGGTAAAAAGCGGCTTGTCGAAGCGGACGCCGGCCATGCCGCGCCGCGCCCAGCGGATGCACCCATCCAGCTTCAGTTCGCCCAAGGCGACGGCAACGGGATCGCCTATGGAGAATTCGGCGCAGCCGAGATTGCTGATGCGGCACCCTTCGGTTGACAGCTCGATCATCAGGCCGGAGGCCTCCGGCCCGCCCGGCCGGCAAAGCTCGATCTCTTGCCGAACGGCGTAGCGCTTGCACGCGCGAATCGTCAGAACTGTCACCCGGCCGCCCCCCTTGCGTCGCTTATCCACATATATTTTTGGGGACAGATGGTAAAGAAGCCCTTAAACCTGCGGTCAGCGACGGGAAAGCGAGCCGCAAGCAATGGGAGGAGCCCTATACCAGCCTCCGCTACGAGCTCCCGTTCGCTCCGGTTGCCCGAGGGCGTGCGCTTATCCGCTCGCACAATGCACTTGACCCAAATCCAGCGCATTAGTCAGGATACCTCGTCCGCTGTCGGGGAGGCATGACGTGCCGATAGAGCGAATGAGAGCGACTCGTTCTTTCCTGCGGGAGTTTATCGAGGCCGTGCCCGGAGCGGTTTACGCGAAGGATCGCATGGGCAGGATACTGCTCGGAAACGAAGCTTTCGCAGAGGCCGTCGGCTGGCCGACGGGCGACTTCATCGGCAAGGACGATCTGGAGCTTCTGGCGGACAAGGTTCTGGCCCAGAGAATCATCGAGAACGATCGGCGGATCATGGCCGGACGAGGTCGTCGCCAGATGGAGGAAGAGCTGCGCGCGGAGGACGGCACTACCAGCTACTGGCTGTCCACCAAGGCGCCGTTCACCGATGAGGACGGAAATGTGGTGGGCCTCGTCGGAGTGTCGATCAACATCACCGAACGAAAGCGGCTCGAGCAACGGGAGAAGCTGCTCGCGCGCGAAACGGAGCATCGCAGCAAGAACCTGCTGGGTGTTGTCCAAAGCATCGTCGGCCTGACCGGGGCGCCTACGGTGGAAGAATTTCGCTCCGTCGTCACCGGGCGACTTGAAGCTCTCGGCAGGGCGCAGGGAGTCTTGGCGCGCGAACATCGCGAAGGGCTGGGCTTGCGGGATTTGCTGCTTGAAGAACTGGCAGCTTACAGGATCAATGGCGCGGATCGCGTCCGTTTGGCGGGTCCTCCTGTCGCGATAAGGGAGGATGCCGCGCAGCCGCTCGCATTGGCGTTCCACGAACTGGCTACGAACGCAGCCAAGTACGGCGCGTTTGTAGATGCTTCAGGCACGCTCGACGTGATCTGGGATCTGCCCCAGCGGAACGGCGCGGAGTTCGCGATAGAATGGATGGAGACGGGCGGCCCTCCCGTCGAAACGCCTTCCCGGCAGGGCTTTGGCACCAGGCTGATCCGGTCTGTGGTGGAGCACCAGCTTAACGGGACACTCACCTTCGCCTGGAAGCCGACCGGCCTTCGGTGCTCGATTTTGCTGCCGATGCAAAGCATCGCTCCGAATTGAAGCTGCGCCGGCGCGAGCCGGGACCGGCACAGGCGAATATCACGGCTTCGGCGGTTGCCGCCTGTAGCTCAGCGCCTCGGCAACATGAATGCTGCCAATCTACCCACCTGCCTCGTCACCCCGCGAAAGCAGGGGTCGAGGATCGGGGCTGCTGCTGGATTCCCGCGTTGGCCTGCGGCCGCCCTACGGGTCGCCGAAAGACGAAGCGGGGAGCTTCGCAGGCTTCTAGCTTACGCGACGCTCACGCCCTTGGCGGTTGTCTGCGATAGCTCAGCGCTTCGGCGACATGGATGCGGCCGATCTGCTCCGCGCCGGCGAGGTCGGCGATCGTCCGCGCCACCCGCAGCATCCGCGTATATCCGCGCGCGGAAAGCCGCATCGCTTCGGCTGCCTGGAGCAGCAACTTGCGCCCCGGCTCGTCGGGCCTGGCATGTGCTTCCAGCGCGTCGCCATCGAGCTCGGCATTGGAGCGCATCGGCGTGTCTTGCAGGCGGCGGGTCTGGGCGGCACGAGCAACGGCGACCCGCGCGGCTACTTCCGCGGAGCCTTCCGCCGGCGGGGGCAGAGCCAGATCCGCCGCGCTCACCGAATCGACTTCCACATGAAGGTCGATCCGGTCGAGCAACGGGCCGGAGACCTTGCCCTGGTAGTCGGCGGCGCAGCGCGGGGCGCGGCTGCAGGCAAGCGCCGGATCGCCCAGATGACCGCAGCGGCACGGGTTCATCGCCGCCACCAGCTGTACCCGCGCCGGGAAAGTGACATGCGCATTGGCGCGCGCGACGCTGACTTCGCCCGTCTCCAGCGGCTGGCGCAGCGAATCGAGCACCGCGCGCTGAAATTCCGGCAGCTCATCCAGGAACAGCACGCCGAGATGGGCCATGCTGACCTCGCCGGGCCGCACGCGCAGCCCGCCGCCGGTGAGCGCCGCCATCGAGGCGGAATGATGCGGCGAGCGGAACGGGCGGGCGCGGCTGATTCGCCCGCCTTCGAGCTCGCCCGCCACCGAGGCGACCATGCTCACCTCCAGCGCTTCGGCCGGCGTGAGCTCCGGCAGGATGCCGGGGAGGCAGGCGGCGAGCAGGCTCTTGCCGGTGCCGGGCGGGCCGATCATCAAGAGATTGTGACCCCCGGCGGCCGCGATTTCCAGCGCGCGCTTGGCGCTTTCCTGCCCTTTCACCTGGCGCAGGTCCGGCCCCGGGGCCGAGGCTTCGACTTCGCCCGGCTGCGGCTCGGGCAGGGTCTGCACGCCTTTCAGATGGTTGAGCAGGCTGACGAGGTCGGGCGCGGCGCAGACGGGCACGCCCGAAGCCCAGCGCGCCTCCGGCCCCTGCCCGGCGGGGCAGATCAGGCCGCGTTCGCCCTCGCTGGCATGGAGCGCGGCCAGCAGCACGCCGGGCGAAGCGACGATCCGCCCGTCCAGCGCCAGTTCACCCACCGCGGTCCAGTCGGCAAGCTGCTCGGCGTCGGTGACACCCATCGCCCCCAGCAGGGCAAGCGCGATCGGCAGATCGTAATGCGATCCCTCCTTGGGCAGGTCGGCGGGCGAGAGGTTGATCGTGATCCGCTTGGGCGGGAGCGAGAGGCCCATGGCGGCGAGAGCAGCGCGCACGCGTTCGCGGCTTTCGCCCACTGCCTTGTCGGGCAGGCCGACGAGGTTGAAGCGCGGCAGGCCCGGCGCGATCTGGCATTGAACCTCCACCCCGCGCGCTTCCAGCCCGAGATAGGCAACCGTCGAAACCAGTGCGACCAAGAACCGCCCCCCAATTTTCCCCGGCCGCAGCCATAGCGCCCCACGCGGCCAAGTCGAGTGTGGTGAGCACGAGGGTGGGCCTCGGTTTGAATTGGGGCCAGCCATCAAGTCATCCCTCGTCATTCCCGCGAAGGCGGGAATCCGGTTGCGGCGATCGAGGCGCGGTGCCCGCAGCTTGACTTAGCCGCGCTGCTCGACTAACCGCGCGCACCTGATCGAGGGCCGCCTCCGATGGAGGTGGGCGGCTCGTATTGGTGCCGCGCAGGCAGGCACCGATGGCGAAATGAATTGAGGATTTTTGACGATGAAGCGCACTTTCCAGCCGAGCAACCTTGTGCGCAAGCGCCGCCACGGCTTCCGCGCGCGCCTCGCCACCGTTGGCGGCCGCAAGGTGCTGCGCGCCCGCCGCGCACGCGGCCGCAAGAAGCTCTCGGCGTAATTTATTAGCCTCAGGCGCCGGCGTGGCCCATCCGGGCCACTTGGCTTACGCGCCATAAGGCGCGGCGCGCATTCGCGCTTGCGGGCTGCTGATAGCAGCCCGGTTCTTACACGATTGAAGCAGCGCTGCCCCGATCAGACCGGGGCGGCCGTTTGGCCTTGCGGTCCGCTGGTCGCGGACCGCACCAGAAGCATCGCTGCTGTCGTGAGGGGCCCAGGCTGCGACCGGCAGCTCGCGCCGGCGCTTGAGGCGAAACAGGAATAGCCCCCTGCGGCGCCATCGCATATGACCGCCCGCATGCCGCCGGACATCTCCACTCTCAGGAAACGCGCCGACTTCCTCGCCGCCAATCGCGGGCTGCGGATTGCTCGGCCCGGCTTTGTCCTGCTGGTGCGGCCCAATGGCGGAAGCGGCGGCGGCAAGGGCAAGCGCTTTGGCATCACCGTCACCAAGAAGATCGGTAATGCGGTGGTCCGGAACCGGATGAAGCGGCGCTTTCGCGAATTGCTGCGCGCCGCGCTTCCCGGCGAAGGTCTGCCGGATCACGACCATGTGCTGATCGGCCGCGAAGGCGGGGTGGAGCGTGATTTTGCCCTGCTGCGGCAGGAGCTTTCCGCCGCGCTCGCCCGCGCCGCTGCCGGCAAGGGCGATCCGCCCCGCCGCAAGCCTCCGGGCAAGCCCCGGCAGACGCGGTGAGCCGGATCTTCATCCTGATCGCGCGGCTGTGGCAGATCGGCCCATCGCGTATTCTGCCGCCGAGTTGCCGCTATGCTCCCTCCTGCTCGCAATACGCGATCGAGGCGCTGCAAAAATATGGTGCGATCAAGGGTGGATGGCTGGCGATCAAGCGTCTATTGCGCTGCCACCCCTGGGGGGGGCACGGATACGATCCGGTGCCCTAAGCCCCGTGTGTCGGTGCGGCAGGGCGCGAATAGAGGACGGGAAAGCAGACCGAGTGGATAACCAGCGTAACCTCATATTGGCCGTGGTGCTCAGCGCCCTGCTGCTGTTCGGCTGGGACGCCTTCACCCGCTGGTACTTCCCGCAGCCGGCGGAGCAACCCGTCGCGGCCGAGGCGCCTGCGCATGACGGCCAGCGCAATGCGCGCGCCAATCGCGAAGGCGGGCTGGTCGATCCCGGCGCGATCGAGCTGGAGCAGCGGGAGCTCGAGACGGAGCTTGCCGCGGCTGATCGGGTAGCGATCGCCGCGCCCGAGGTTCGCGGATCGATCAACCCGGTCGGCGCCCGGATCGATGACCTGACCTTCAACGATTTCCGCCTGACGGTGGAGGAAGACAGCGGCCCGGTGCGGCTGTTCTCGCCCGCAGGCACGCCCGCGCAATATTTCGCCCAGTTCGGCTTCGTGGGAGACGATGACGGGGTGAGGCTGCCCGATGCGCGCAGCGTGTGGCAGGCCTCGGAAGGGCCGCTTTCGCCTGACAATCCGGTCACGCTGAGCTGGGACAACGGCCAGGGCCAGACTTTCCAGATCGTGTTCGAGATCGACGAGCGCTACATGGTCACGGCCGAGCAGAGCGTGATCAACCGGGGCTCGGCGCCGGTGGTCGTGCGGCCCTTCGCCTTCGTCAACCGCACCAGCGCCACGGCGAGCGGCGATACCTGGAACGTCCATTCGGGGCCGATCGGCGCCTTCGACGAGGCGGTGGAGTTCGGCATTGATTATGACGATCTCGCCGAAGACGGGCCCGCCAGCCCGGAGGGCAGGACCGACTGGATCGGCTTCACCGACATCTATTGGCTGACCGCGCTGGTGCCGCAGCAGGGGCAGAAGCCCGAGGCCACCTTCCGCTCGCTGGGCGGCACGGATTTCCGCGCCGACCTGATCTATCAGCCGGTCACCGTGCCTGCCGGCAAGCAGGTCACGCGCAGCACCCGGCTGTTTGCCGGGGCCAAGGAAAGCGACGTCCTGGCCGATTACGAGGCTACCGGCATCGCCAATTTCGGCCGCGCGATCGACTGGGGCTGGTTCGAGATCCTGGAGAAGCCGATCCTCTGGCTGCTGGAGAAGCTGTTCGGCCTCGTCGGCAATTTCGGCGTCGCGATCATGCTGCTCACCGTCGTAATCCGCGGGCTGATGTTCCCGATCGCGCAGCGGCAATTCGCCTCCATGGCTGCGATGCGCGCGATCCAGCCCAAGATGAAGGCGCTTCAGGAACGCTACAAGGACGACAAGGCCAAGCAGCAGCAGGAGATCATGGCGCTCTACAAGAAGGAAGGCGTCAACCCGCTTGCGGGCTGCCTGCCGCTCCTGCTGCAGATCCCGATCTTCTTCGCGCTCTACAAGGTGCTGATCCTCACCATCGAGATGCGCCACCAGCCTTTCGTGCTGTGGATCAAGGACCTTTCCGCGCCCGATCCCGCGCATCTGCTGAACCTGTTCGGGCTATTGCCGTTCGACGTGCCGAGTTTCCTCGCGATCGGCCCGCTCGCTCTGCTGCTCGGCGTCACGATGTGGCTGCAGTTCAAGCTCAACCCGGCGCAGATGGACCCGCTGCAGCAGCAGATGTTCATGATCATGCCGTGGATCCTGATGTTCGTCATGGCGCCCTTCGCCGCCGGGCTGCTGCTCTATTGGTGCACCTCCAACGTCCTCACCATCGCGCAGCAGGCCTATCTCTATTCGCGCCACCCGCAATTGAAGGCGCAGGCGGAGAAGGACAAGACCGATCAGGACAGGGCCAAGGCGCGCGAGAAGAAGGGCAGCTGATGGCCGGGGGCGAGGGCGCGGCAGGCGACCCGGCGCTCCGCGCCGCCAGGCTGTTTTCGGGCCGCGTCGAGTTCCTGAAATCGGCACCGGCGCTGGAGTTCCTGCCCGATCCGGACGCGCCGGAGATCGCCTTTTGCGGGCGCTCGAATGTCGGCAAGAGCTCGCTCCTCAATGCGCTCACCGGGCGCAAGGCGATCGCGCGCATATCGGTGACGCCCGGCCGCACGCAGGAGCTCAACTTCTTCGACGTGGGGGAGCCTACCCGTTTCCGCCTGGTCGACATGCCGGGATACGGCTTCGCCAAGGCGCCGCCCAAGGTGGTGGAGAAGTGGCGCCGGCTGGTGCGCGACTATCTGCGCGGGCGGCAGGTGCTCAAGCGCACGCTGGTGCTGGTGGATTCGCGCCACGGCATCAAGCCGGTCGATCTCGAGATGATGACGATGCTGGACGAGGCGGCGGTGGGTTACCGCCTGGTGCTGACCAAGGCCGACAAGATCAAGGCGAGCGAGCTGGCGGAGGTGACCGCCGCAACCGTGGCCGAGGCGCGCAAGCACCCCGCCGCCTTTCCGCAAGTGCATGTCACTTCCTCGGAAAAGAAGATGGGCATCGACGAATTGCGCGCGGCGGTGCTGGAGGATGCGGAGATCTAGCCGCCCGTTTGTCCGGATGGCTGCGAAGGCCCGCTACAGCCGCTTCATTTCCAGCCAGCCCGGCTTGCCCAGCCAGATCTTCTTCAGCGCCGCATCCGCCGCGGCCGCTTCCGCCCGGTTGCCCAGCTTCTCTTCGGTTTGCCTGAGGCCGTAAAGCGCCCAACCATCGTTGGGCGCCTGGAACAGCGCCTTGGTGAAGGCCTTGCGGGCATCGGCGTAGCGGCCGGCCGAATAGAGCGCCGCCCCCCGCGATTGCGCCACCGGGTAATACCAATAGGCCGGCTCGGTGTAGGGGATCGTTGCCTCGATTTTCTCGGCCTGTTCGAAATAGTCCACCGCTTGCGCGTACTCGCCTGCCCAATGGGCATAGCGCCCCTTGGCGGTGAGCGATGCGAGATGGATCAGGTCGGCCGCCGGGAAGCCGCCTTCGGCCATGGCGACCGTCTCGGGCGCCGCGCGCAGATCGTCCATCGCGGCGATCTCGGCGGCGAAGCGCGTTTCGTCCTGCCGCTGCGCGTAGGCGATCGCGCGCGCATAATGGCGCATCGCCTCGACATAGCCGAGCTCCGATGGCTGCGCGGTGTGCGCCAGGATCGCGTCGGCGCTGCCATATTGGGCGACCGCGAAGGACGGCGCGGCATGCACCGCCTGGACCCAGGGTATGGCGCGCGCGACATCGACGTTGAGGATGCGCCTCAGCCGTTCCGTCTCGTTGGTGACGGTCATCATGTCGCCCACCATCTGCGCCGATGTCAGCAGGAAGTGGACGTTGTGCGGGTAATATCCGAAGCGATAGAGCCCGTCGTCGCCCACCAGCGCCAGATATTCCTCGTCCGCCCGCGCCGCGATGACGTTGGCTTTCATCGAATCGGCATAGCGCCCGATCCGGTGATAGATATGCGCCGGCATGTGGATCAGGTGGCCGACGCCCGCAGGCGCGCTGGCGACCAGCCGGTCCGCGGCCATCTCGCCCATCCTGGGATCGGGACCATCCTCCGTCAGGTGGATATAGAGATGCGCCGCCTGCGGATGGGCCGGATTGCGGGCGATCACCCGCTCCAGCATCGAAACGGCGCTGCCGATTCTGCCCATGGGCTTCTTGTCCGCATCCCAATAGTTCCACGGCGTGGTGTTCATCACCGCTTCGGCGGCCAGGATCGCAATATCGTCATTGGCTGGATTGGCTTGCGCAATCGCGAGCATTGCATCGGCATAGGCAGAATCCAGCGCGGCCCGGTCTGCCCCTTCTGCCGCGGAATAGCGTAGGATCTGCGCCTCGATCAGCGCGCGCTCCAGCGGCGAGGCGCCCTCCATCAGACGTTTTGCCTGCGCCAGCGCGGCCAGTGCTGCCTGGTTCTGCTCGCCATCCATGCCGGCATTGATATTGGGGCCGTTGGCCAGCGCCTCCCCCCACCAGCACATCGCGCAATCGGGCGCACGGCGGCTGGCTTCGCGGAACGAGCGGATCGCCGCCGCATGGTTGAAGCCATAGGCCAGCACCATCCCCTGGTCGAAATATCGGCGCGCCTCGCCATCGAGGCCGCTTGCCGGCACCTGCGTGGAAAGTGCGCCGGCAAACAGCGGCATCCCGCCTTGGCTGAGCGCTTGGCTGCCGGCGAAATCCTGCGCCAGCCTCAGGCGTGCGGCGAGCACCGCGTTGCCGCCATCGAAAGTGCCGCAGCCCGCGCGGGCAAGCCGGGTCGGGTCGAGCGCGTCGAGTGTCGCTTGCGAAAATTCCGCCGTCTCTTTGCCGGCGGAGCCGGTGAGCATCATGGACGAGCTGGCCGAACCGGTCAGGCTTGCCGCCGTGATCGCGGCGACGGGAAGTATGATGAGCTTGAACATTTGCCGTGCTCCACCTCAGCATTTTCCGGCCAGGCGAAAACACCCGGCGGACCTGGGAAATGCGACAAAGCAAAGACCGAAAAACGCAGGCGCCCCTAAAGCTGCGCTGTCTCGGATGGGCGCGAAGAATATGCCTGAAGCGCGGCGCTGTCGAGTCGAACGAGGGCCGGCAGGGTCTCCCCCGCGTGAGCCTTGGACGGACCGGCTACAAACTCAGTTCCTTGAGGTCGCTGTCCTGCAGCAGGTTCTGCAACTGGACGCCCATGCGGGTGTCCGTACGCCAGCAAACCCTGGCGGGCATCCAGCGGTTTTCCATCACCGCGACCTCGATGTCCGCCACATCCTCGTCGAGTCCCTGCTGATCGCATTCGATCATCAACCCGGACCTGGAAAGGTCGCGTACGACCACTTCCAGTTCATTGCCATTGGCCCGGATGCGGGCAAAGCGGATCACCTTGGATCGCTCCGCACGGCTGACCTTGAAGCCGATTGCCCGCGTCTTGCCCCGGTTGGCTTTCAGGAAGGCTTTCACATCCTCCAGCCGCATGGCCTTGCCATAGACGAAGCCCTGGATCTGGCTGCAGCCAAGCTGCCGGATCAGCGGCAGTTCATCCTGATGCTCCACCCCTTCGGCGGTGGTTTCCATGCCCAGAGTGTCGGCCAGGGACACGATCGCCTTGATGATCGCCGCATTGCGATTGCCGGATTCGATTGCACCCCGCACGAAGCTCTGGTCGATCTTGATCTTGTCGAATGGCGCGCTCTTCAGATAGGCCAGGCTGGAATAGCCGGTCCCGAAATCGTCCAGCGCCAGGCGCACACCGATATTCTTCAGTGCCTTGAACATCTGGTCGGAAGCCGCCTCGTCCCCCAGGAAGACGCTTTCGGTCAACTCCAGCTCCAATCGGCCGGGATCGACCTGAGCCTCGGCGAGCGCGCTCATCACCTTTGCCGGAAACCCGGGATTGGCGAACTGGATCGGGGAGACGTTCACGGCCACCCGCACGCGGCCGGGCAAGCGGGCGAGATCGCTTGTCGCTGTCCGGAGTACCCAATCGCCCAGCGTCTCGATCAGGCCGGCGTCCTCGGCCACCGGGATGAACTCGGCGGGCGGGATCGAGCCCTTGACCGGGTGCTCCCAGCGCAGCAACGCCTCGAAACCCACGCACTCCTCGGTCTCGGTCGAGATTGCCGGCTGATAGGCGAGGTAGAGCTGCCCGTTCGTCATTGCCGCGCGGAGATCGTCCTCCAGTTGCTTGCGCCTGGTGGCGGTCTCGAGCAGTTCCGGCGCGAAATAGCGGAAGTCGGCGCGGCCGCCTTCCTTCGCCGCATAGAGCGCGAGATCGGCATTGCGCACCAGCGTTTCGGTATCGCGCCCATGTTCCGGCGCGATTGCGATCCCCAGCGAGCAGCCGATGGTGATCTTGTGCCCGCCGATCATATAGGGCTCGGAAAGTGAAGAGATGATGGCGGCGGCAAGATAGTCGATGCGTTCCCGCGCGGTCTCCAGCGGCAGGATGATCTCGAACTCGTCCCCTCCCAGCCGGCCGACGATGCCCCTTTCCCCGACCACCTCCAGAATCCGCTTCGCCACCTGCTTGAGCAGTGCATCGCCGGTGGGGTGGCCCAGCGTGTCGTTCACCGCCTTGAACCGGTCGAGGTCGAGCAGCAGCAGCGTGATCGGCTTGCCTTCGTCCGCGCTCCGCCCAAGCAACTGGTCCATCGCATTTTGCATGCGCTGGCGGTTTGCAAGCCCGGTAAGGCTGTCGGCCAGCGCCAGGCGCTTGATCTCGTCCTCGTGGCTGCGTAGCTGCGTCAGGTCCGCGCCCGAGCCGACGAAACCGCGGAACGTGCCATCCGGCTCAATCCATGGCCGGCCGGAAATCGACCACAGGCTCTCGCTCAGCCCCTTGCGGCCTCGCACGGCATAGCCGGAAAAGGGCGTGCGTGACACGAGGTGGAAGTTCAGCGAGCGGGCCCGCTCGAGATCGTCCTGATCGAATACGAATACGTCCGAGAGCCGGGCGCCCACTGCGGCGATGCCGAAGGCTTCCAGCGTTCTCGCGACGCTGTCGGTCAGATAGGTCAGCCGGCCCTCGGCGTCGGTTTCCCAGAACCACCGCGCTTCATGCGTTTCGGCGTAGTGCAGCAAGCGCATCGCACGATCCCGTCCCTCTTCCGATGTCGGGGACGAAAAAGGCGTTGTCGCTCGCTTCTTCTGCGGGATCAGGCGGCTGAAAAGCTGGGACATGATGCCGGCGAATGCTGTCAACGCTGCGGCGGGGTGCCGAAGCCGAAGCCGAAGTCGAATTCGAGGTCAAGAACCGCGTTCCTGCAGGGATAGCTGCGGCAAAGGTGATCCACTACCGCCGTGTGGAGCGGCCGCTTGAACTCGATGCCGGCCTGCCCCTCGTCAACCCAGCGGATCGTGCCCTTGAAGCCTTCGAAACCTTCGGGAAGGAGCACGGCATCACGCCCGACCTGGAGATACATGTGGCGGCCCGTGATCCTGCATCCGCGCTCGGAAATGTCCGAAACCTCGACTTCCAGTCGCACGTTTCGGCTCTTCACCCGGGCGGGCATGTCCAGCGTCTTACGGACTTTCCTTCTTGCATCCCTCTTTCTCATCGGAAAGGTGCCGCTCCTGCAGGGTTTTCGAAGGCGAGCACGGTAGGTCCATAGATTTAACAATGGGTTTAGCTGGGGCCGGTCCGGGATGTGGTGCACCGCTTTCGTTCAGCCTCGACAGGCCAAGGATGAACGACTAGGCAGGGCCCTCAGGACAGGAGAGGCGCGGACGCAGTGAAGCTCATCATCGGTAACCGGAATTATTCGAGCTGGTCCTTGCGCGGCTGGCTGTCGCTCAGGCAGTCCGGCCTCCATTTCGAGGAGCTGACGGTCCAGCTCTATGGCGAGGATTGGGAAGCCGCAAAGCGGGAGCAGGGCGATTTCCAGCCGTCGGGCGGCAAGGTGCCGATCCTGTGGGATGGCGACGTCGTGATCTGGGACAGTCTCGCCATTCTCGAATATCTGGCCGACAAGGTGGGGCGGGACCGGTTCTGGCCCAAGGACGACGCGGCGCGGGGCATGGCGCGCTCGATGGTCGCCGAAATGCACTCCTCGTATCTCGCGCTGCGGCGGCAATTGCCGATGAATATCCGCAGGCGCTTCCAGGGCGCCGAGCTTAGCGAGGATGTGAAGCAGGATATCGTGCGAATCCTTTCGCTCTGGGCGGAGGCGCGGGCGCGCTTCGGCCGGGGCGGGCCGTTCCTGTTCGGCACCTTCTGCGCCGCGGATATCTTCTACGCGCCCGTGGTCAGCCGTTTCATGACCTATGGCGTTGGCGTGCCGGGCTTCGCGCAGGCCTATATGCAGGCGATCTGGGAGCATGAATGGATGCAGGCCTGGATCGTCGCCGCCGAGGAAGAGGAATGGGTGATCGAGCAGTATGAGACGCCCGTTTCATGAGGGCCGCGAAATGAACGACGTGCGCGGCCCGGCGGAGCTGGCGGAAGCGCTGATCGCCTGCCCCAGCGTCACGCCTGCGCGCGGGGCGGTGTTCGATTGCCTCGAAGGGATGCTCGCGCCGATGGGCTTCGCGGTGCACCGCTTCCTCGCCGGCGACGGTGTGGCGGGGACGGTGGAGAACCTCTTCGCGATCCGCCGGGGCTCGGTGGGATCCCGCCATTTCGCCTTTGCCGGGCACCTTGACGTCGTGCCGCCGGGGGAGGGCTGGAGCAGCGCCCCGTTCGAGCCGGTGCGGCGCGGCGAGCTGCTCTATGGCCGCGGGGCGGTCGACATGAAGGGCGCGGTTGCCGCCATGGTCGCCGCGCTGCGCGAAGTGCCGCAGGAAGCCGGCACCGTCAGCCTCATCATCACCGGCGACGAGGAGGGGGAGGCGCTCCATGGCACCAGAGCTTTGATCGCTCATATGCGCGAGGATGATGAAGATAAGAAGATTCCCGATCTTTGTCTGGTCGGAGAACCAACCTCGGTCAATCGCCTCGGCGACATGATGAAGATCGGCCGCCGCGGCTCGGTGAACATCTTCCTGGAGGTCGAAGGAACCCAAGGCCACGTCGCCTATCCGCATCTCGCCGACAATCCGTGCACCCGGCTTGTGGCAATGCTGGCCGAGCTCGATGCGCTGGTGCTCGATACAGGCACCGACTGGTTCCAGCCCTCCAACCTCGAGGTCACCGATATCGAGGTGGGCAATCCGGCGCATAACGTCATCCCCGGCAGGGCACGGGCGCGGATCTCGATCCGCTTCAACGATCTCCATACCGGCGCGGAGCTGGGACGGCGCATTACTGAGATCGCCGCCCGGCATGGCGGAACCGCGCATCCCGTGATCTCGGGCGAGCCCTTCCTCACCCCGCCAGGTGAGTTTTCGCAGCTCGTCGCAGATGCGGTGGAGGCGGAAACAGGGATCGTGCCCGAAGCATCGACCAGCGGCGGCACCTCGGACGCACGCTTCCTGAAGGATCTGTGCCCGGTGATCGAGTTCGGCCTGCCCAATGCGACCATGCACAAGCGCGACGAGGCCGTCGCGCTGGCCGATCTCGAAGTGCTGGCCAGGATCTACCGCAGGATTGCCGAAGCTGCCCTCGCGCCGGCTAAATAAGACAGGGAGACGCCGCATGAACGACGCCGCCGAGATGGCCCGGGAGGCCGCGCCTGCTGGGCACGGCAAACTGCAGTGGCGGATCCTGGTCGGCTTTCTCGCCGGCCTGATCTCCGGCCTTCTGGCCTATACCTTCGCGCGCGATGCTGCCTGGGTTGAAACGCTGGTCACTTACGTCACCGGACCCATCGGACAGATCTTCCTGCGGTTGCTGTTCATGCTGGTTATCCCGCTGCTGTTCAGCGCGCTGGTGATCGGCATCGCCGAAATGGGTGAGATCCGCGCCCTGCGCGATGTCGGCATCCGCACGCTGGGCTATACGGTGGTGGTATCGGGCATCGCAGTCGCGATCAGCCTTGCGCTCGTCAATCTGCTGCGGCCCGGTGACGGAGTCGATCCCGTCGCGGCTCAGGAATTGCTGGCGGAAGGAGGCGAAGGCGCATCCAGCATCATCGCTGCCTCAGCCGATAGCGAGGCGGGAGTGAACCAGCTCGTCGCCATCGTACCGTCCAACGTGGTCAGCGCGATGAGCAACAATGACATCCTGGCCGTGATGTTCTTCGCGTTGTTCTTCGGCATCGGGCTGCTGCTGGTGCAGACGCGCCGGACCGAAGTTCTCAAGCATGCAGTCGAAGGCATCTTCGAAGTCGCCATGCGGCTGATCGGGCTCGTCATCCAGCTCGCGCCCATTGCGATCTTCTGCTTCATGTTCAACCTGTCGGCCCAGTTCGGCTGGGACCTGCTGATAAAGCTCGCCGCCTTTGTCGGCGTTGTGCTGCTGGCGCTCGGCATTCAGATGTTTGGCGTCTTCCCTGCCCTGCTGCGCTTCCTGGCCGGCAAGAGCCCGCTCGCCTTCTTCCGCGAGACGCGTGAAGCCAGCCTGATGGCGTTTTCGACCGCCAGTTCCAACGCCACGCTACCCACGGCGCTGCGGGTGGCGGATTCGGAGCTCAAGCTGCCCTCGCGGATCTCCCGCTTCGTCCTGACAATCGGCGCCACGGCCAATCAGAACGGCACCGCGATGTTCGAAGGCGTGACCGTGCTGTTCCTGGCGCAGTTCTTCGGGGTCGAGCTCGGCCTTGGCGATCAGCTCTTCGTGATGCTGGTCTGCATCCTTGCCGGGGTGGGCACCGCAGGTGTGCCGGGCGGATCGCTGCCGGTGATCGCGCTCATTCTGGCCGGGGTGGGCGTCCCTCCTGAAGGGATCGGCCTGATCCTGGGCGTGGACCGCTTCCTCGACATGTGCCGCACGGCGCTCAACGTGGTCGGCGATCTCGTCGCCGCGCAAGTGATCAGCGCGCTGTCTTCCGACTTGCCGGCGGAGGAACCAGTTCCTTCGCCCTGAAGCCGCATTGCGCAACGACGGGGCAGCGCCAGCATTCGGGCCGGCGCGCCTTGCAAATATAGCGGCCGAGCAGGATCAGCCAGTGATGCGCGTGGCGGCGGAAGGGCTGAGGCACGCGTTTTTCGAGCAGCGCCTCGACCTGCTCCACCGTCTTGCCCTTGGCCAGGGTGGTGCGGTTGCAGACGCGGAACACATGGGTGTCGACCGCGAACGTCTCCTCCCCGAAGGCGCAGTTCATCACCACATTCGCGGTCTTGCGGCCGACGCCGGGCAGGGTGACCAGCGTATCGCGGTCCTGCGGCACCTCGCCGCCGAAATCGCGCACCAGGCGTTCCGACAGGGCGATTACGTTCTTCGCCTTGGAGTTGAACAGGCCGATCGTCTTGATGTGCTCCTTGAGGCCATCTTCTCCCAGTTCGATCATCTGCTGTGGCGTCTTCACCTGCTCGAACAGCGTGCGCGTCGCCTTGTTTACGCCGACATCCGTCGCCTGCGCGGACAGCACCACCGCCACCAGCAGCTGGTAGGTATTGCCGAATTCCAGCTCGGTTTCAGGCGCGGGATTGTCTTCGGCCAGCAGGCGGAAGAACTCGAAAATATCATCTTTTTTCAAAACCGTGCCGCTCTCACAGGCCCAGCACCTGCGGCATGGTATAGCGGCCCGCCTCGCGCCCGATCAGCCAGCGCGCCGCCTTCACCGCGCCATGCGCGAAGATCATCCGGTCTTCCGCATTGTGAGTGAGGGTGATCCGCTCCTGCTCGCCTGCGAAAAGGACGGAGTGATCGCCTGCCACGGTCCCGCCGCGAAGCGATGCGAAGCCGATCGCGCCCTTCGCCCGCGCGCCGGTATGGCCGTCGCGCCCGCGCTCGGAGCGGCTCGCCAGATCGATGCCGCGCCCCTCTGCCGCTGCCTCGCCCAGCAGCAATGCGGTGCCGGAAGGCGCATCGACCTTGTGGCGGTGATGCGTCTCGACGATCTCGATGTCCCAGTCATCGCCCAGCCTTGCGGCGGCCTCCCGCACCAAATGGGCCAGCATGGTCACGCCCAGCGAGGTATTGCCTGTCTGCAGCACGGCAATGGCCGCGGCCGCCTCGTCGATCGCGGCGTGATGCTCCTGCGCCAAGCCGGTGGTGCCGATCAGGATGGGAATGCCAGCCTCCCGCGCCGCGGCCAGGTTCGCTTTGAGAGCCGTTGGGGCGGAAAAGTCCACCAGCGCTTCGCTCTTCGCCGCCAGCGCGGCGACATCGCCGCCCCGGTCCACTCCCCCGGCCAGCGTGCAGCCCGCAGCCTCGATCGCAGAGGCCAGCGCCTTGCCCATGCGTCCTTCGCTGCCGATGATGCCGATGCTTGTCATTGCAACTCCCTGCTCCGGCGTGCTTCATGGGCGACATGGGCAATATCCGCAATATCGTGATCCTCACCGGCGCGGGAATCAGCGCCGAAAGCGGCCTCAGGACCTTCCGCGCGGAAGACGGGTTGTGGGAAGATCATCGGGTGGAGGACGTCGCCACGCCCGAGGCCTTCCGCCGCGATCCCGATCTGGTGCAGCGCTTCTATGACGAGCGGCGGGCCGGCGTGCTCGCAGCACAGCCCAATGCGGCGCATCGCGCGCTGGCGCGGCTCGATGCCGCGTGGAAAGGCGAACTACTGATCGTCACGCAGAATATCGACGATCTGCATGAACGCGCCGGTGCCCGCCGCGTGCTGCACATGCACGGGGAGGCCTTGTCCGTGTGGTGCATCGCCTGCGACGCGCGCCATCACTGGGAGGGGACGCTGCGGGACGGGCCGCCATGCCCTGATTGCGGCGCTGCGGCGCTACGGCCCGATATCGTCTGGTTCGGAGAGATGCCTTATCGGATGGAGGAGATCTTCGCGGCGCTCGCGGCGGCGGATCTGTTCGTTTCCATCGGCACGTCGGGCGCGGTCTATCCCGCCGCCGGCTTCGTGCAGCACGCCGCGGCCCATGGCGCGCGGACCGTGGAGCTCAATCTGGAGCGCAGCCAGGGCTCGCACTGGTTCGACGAGAGCCGCCTCGGCCCGGCAAGCACCCTCGTCCCGCAATGGGTGGAGGAAGTGCTGAATGGTTGAGGCGGCTTTCGCCCGGCTCCCGAACAGGAAGGTGGGCGGCGTCAGGCCTCGTTCTCGCGCCCGATCAGCTGAAACTTCGGCTCCATGTAAGGCACGATCACATAGGCGTGGCGCTGCGTGAACTTCCATCCTTGCGGCGTCCGCACCAGCTTGTCGTCATAAGCGCCGAGGTGCCACACTCTCAGCTCGCCATCCACCGTCGGCGTGATGTGGAAGAACTTACTGGTCGATGTGGCACTGTCGCCGTCAAGGTCGATCACCACGTCCAGTGTCGTATGCCAGGTGCGCGTCGCCTCGCTTTCCCACGGCTTCATATATTTGCCGAGGATTTCCGCGACCCCCTCAGGGCCAACGCCGCGACCGACCACGCCGGCCCATACGCCATCCTCCGTGAAGCCCTCGCCATAGGTCTTGAGATCGCGGTTATCGATCGCGCTTTGCATGGTCTGGAACAAGCGCCAGATCGCCTCGCGATCCTCCGCTTCGCGGAAACGCTTCTCCATGCTTTCGATGCGGGCCTGAAGCGCCTCGATAGTTGCTGCCTCACTCATGTCGATCCTCTCCTTTCGCGCCTCGCATCCAGGCGCATGACGAAACCGTTCACTCCGCTCGGCCCCCGCAACCCTTGCAGGCCGGGTCCTTGGCGATGTTGATAGTGCGCATGCCCGGCTTCAGCCCGTCCAGCAGATGGAGCTTGCCCCATTGGGGATCGCCCAGGCTGCTGACGCCCTGCAGCAGGATGCGCATCGCATTGAGTGCTCCAAAGGTCGCCGTCCAGCCCGACATTGCGCCCAGCATCCCGTCTTCCGCGCAGGTGTCGCAATCATCCGCATCGAAGGCATCGCCGACATAGCAGCGATAGCAGGCCTGGCCGGGCAAATGGCCGGCGAAATTCGCCACCTGTCCCTGGAAGCGGCCGACGGCGGCGCTCGCCAGCGGGATTGCCGAGGCGACGCAGGCATCGGAGACGGCGAGCCGGGTCGCGAAATTGTCACAGCCGTCCAGTACCAGATCGGCGCCTGCGATCAGCGCCCCGGCGTTTGATGGAGTCAGCCGGACCACTGCGGCCTTCGCCTCGATGCGCGGATCGTACCGAGCGAGCCAGCCAGCCGCCCGCTCGGCCTTGAGCGCGCCGATGTCGTCTTCGTTGAAGATGGTCTGGCGCTGGAGGTTGCTGGCATCCACCCGGTCATCATCGATCAGGGTCAACCGGCCGATCCCCGCGCCTGCGAGATATTGCAATGCGGGCGAACCGATGCCGCCCACGCCGATCAACACCACATGCGCCCGGCTTAGCGCGAGCTGGCCAGCGCCGCCGATCTCCGGCAGGACGATATGGCGCGCGAAACGATCGAGGCGATCGGGGGGTAACGGCATGGAAAGCCTGTTGGCAGCTTGTCGAGAGGCTGTCGATATGAGTCGTCCTTCGAGACGGCCTCACTCTGCGCCTTCGGCCTCCTCAGGATGAGCGGCTATGAAGAATACCGCTCATCCTGAGGAGCGAGGACGAATGTCCGAGCGTCTCGAAGGACCATCTCTCGAAAGCGCAGCCCGGAGCCAACCGAAAAGGATCAGCTTTCCAACTGTCGGAGGAGGCTCCGTACATCGCCGTCCATATCCGCGTCGCGCTTCCTCAAATCCTCGATCAGCCGCACGGCGTGGATCACGGTCGAATGGTCGCGCCCGCCGAACTTGCGCCCGATCTCCGGATAGCTGCGCGGGGTGAGCACCTTGGCGAGATACATGGCTACCTGCCGCGGCCGAACCACGGCGCGCGCCCGGCGCTTGGATGACATCTCGGAGCGATCCACGCGGTAGAACTGGCACACTGTGCGCTGGATCTCGTCGATGGTGATCCGCCTGCGGTTGGCCGAGAGGATGTCGGTCAGCTGCTCCTCGGCGAGTTGAAGCGAGACTTCCTGCCCGGTGAGCTGCGCATAAGCGATCAGCTTGTTGAGCCCGCCGACCAGTTCGCGGACATTGCGGTTGATGGTCCGGGCGAGGAACTCGATCACGTCCGCCGGCACCTGCAGCGGAGCGAACTTGGTCAGCTTCGATTCGAGAATCGAGCGGCGCAGTTCGATATCCGCTGGCTGGATATCGGCGACGAGGCCCATCGAGAGCCGGGAGAGCAGCCGCTGCTCCACCCCGTCGAGAGCCTGCGGCGCGCGGTCGGCGGCGAAGACCAGTCGCTTGCCTTCGGCGAGCAACGCATCAATCGTATAGAGCAGCTCTTCCTGCGCGCTGGCCTTGCCGATAATGAACTGGATGTCGTCCACCAGCAGCAGATCGAAGCCGCGCAACCGCGCCTTGAACTCGATCATCTCGTTCTGGCGCAGCGCCTGAACGAATTCGACCATGAAGCGCTCGGCCGAGCAGTAGAAGATCCGCGCGCGCGGATGGGCGGAAAGATAGGCATGGCCGATCGCGTGCAGCAGATGCGTCTTGCCCTGGCCGGTCGCCGCTTTGAGATAGAGCGGCGAGAACTGCGGTTTTTCCGTCTTCGACATGCGCTCCGCCGCATTGAAGGCGAGCACGTTGGTCGAGCCGGTGACGAAGGCCGCGAAGGTCAGCGAGGGATCGAGCCCGATCGAGGACGTGAAGCCCTGATCCCCAATCGTACCCGTGCCGTGCAGCAGCGCGCCGGCATCTCCGCTGTCATTGGCGGCGCCGCGGCCGAAGCCCGTATGACCGGCGAGAGTCACTTCGGGCAATTGCCGCCGGCCGGGATGGACCGAGATTCGCACATGGCGCACTTCGCTGCGCGCGATCTTCCATGCGAGCGACAGCCTGTCGGCGAATCGGTCCGCAACCCAATTCGCGGAAAACTCCGTCGGCAGGTAAAGTTCGAGCGTGCCCGTTTCCTTGCATACGGAGCCTACCTGGATCGGCCGAATCCATTGGCTGTGCAATTGATGCCCGAGATCCTTGCGCAGACCCTGGCTGATGTCCGCCCAATCCGCGGCCAGATCCAGAGCCTCCTGATCATCGTTCATTTCTTCCCCGCCCTTACGCCGATTGGCGATGGCCGACGCCCGATCGCCATGAGGTCCCATCCGAATCATTGTTTCGCCCCACCCTTATGAATGTAGCACTTTTCCCGCCGCGTTGCCGCCGCGGGCAAAGCTCCGCCCATGTCCGAATCTCCCCCTGGACCGGACCCTGCTCATCTCATCACGAATACTGATGCCCTGACGCGTTCGCCCGGGGCTGAGAGCAGTTATGGACCGGTCTTGATTTAGGGCAAGGCCGCCCCTGTAAAAAAAGTGAAATAATGCCGCTTGACTCGTCAGCAAGCCACGGCGCTGCGTATAAAATGCTGATTCTATTGCATTCTCTTGGGTGCACTGCCGCGAATCGCGGGATTACCAGCACTTAGCATCGACCGAGCTTGCGCCCCTTCGCGCGCGCAAAAAAAGCCGGCGCAGTGGGCGCCGGCTTCGTTCCAATTCCGTTCCGAGCCGCCCCCTGAAGGGGAGCGACTCAATGCAATTTCAAAGCGCGGCGATTCGCTTCGAGAGGCGCGACATCTTGCGCGCGACAGTGTTCTTGTGGAGAACACCGCGGGCGACACCGCGCGCCATTTCCGGCTGCGCCGCCTTGAGAGCCTCGGCCGCTGCGCCCTTGTCGCCGCCCGCGATCGCAAGCTCGACCTTCTTCACGAAGCTGCGGATGCGGCTCATGCGGGCGCCGTTGATCTCGGCGCGGTTGGCGTTGCGGCGGATGCGCTTGCGGGCTTGCGGCGTATTGGCCATCGGTTTCCTTCGGTCTGTCTCGTTCGTGCTGCACCGGTAGGCGCAGCGTCATCTGTTTCAAAACTGCTGCAAATCGCGGGAGGTGGCCAGCAAGCCGGCCCGCGGAAAGCGCGGCCCTTAGCGCTGTGGCCCCGAATCGTCAACTTATTGTGGCCTCAATTGACGGCGGGGCCGTCCGGCCTCTTGGCTTTCCTCGCGCCTGCGGCGCTGCGGACCGCCATTCGGCCATGGTCCGATACGCAAACCGGACGCTCACCTCTGGCAGACAGGGCAATACCAGCTGCTGCGGCCGCCCTGGACGATGCGGCGGATTGCCGTGCCGCAGCGGCAGGTCATCCCCTCCCGCCCGTAAACGTCGAAATGCGCGGCGAAATAGCCGAGCTCGCCATTGGGCCGTGCATAATCGCGCAGAGTCGATCCACCCGCGGCGATCGATTCTTCGAGCACCTGGGCGATGGCGGGGACCAGGCGGTCCAGTTCGGCGCGGGAAACCTTACCGCCCGGACGCTCCGGGCTGATGCCCGCGCGATGCAGTGCTTCGCAGACATAGATGTTGCCCAGCCCGGCGACGATCCGCTGATCGAGCAGCAGCAGCTTGATCGCCTGCCGCCGCCCGGCGAGTGCGGACTTCAGATGCGTCGCAGTCAACTCCCCGCCCAGCGGCTCAGGTCCCATCGCGGCGAATTGCGGCCAGGCGGCGAGCTCATCCGTCTCGACAAGATCGACCGATCCGAAGCGGCGCGCATCATTGAGTGCGAAGCGGTTCTTCGCCGTCTCGATCACCAGGTGGTCATGCTTGCCGATTTCCTCGGGATCGATCCGCCAACGGCCGCTCATGCCCAGGTGGAACACCGCGGTGCGTCCGCGGTCGGTATGGATCAGCCCGTATTTGGCCCGCCGCCCCATCTGTGTGACGGTTGCGCCCGTCAGCGCCTGCACAAGATCTGGAGGAAAGGGCCGCCGAAGATCCGGACGGTTGACGCGCACGTGCTGCAGCCGTTCGCCTTCCAGAAAGCGCGCCAGGCCGCGCACCGTGGTTTCTACTTCGGGAAGCTCGGGCATGATGACCCCCGCATAGAGGCAGGCTCGCATGCTGTCATGGGTGTTGCTGCGGCCTTGGGTCATGCTGCCTCTCGCCAATCAGCGCGGCGATCCCTAAGGGACGCGGCAATGACGCAGCATCGCCTTGATTTCCGCCCCTATGCCCTGCTGGGGCTCGTGATGCTGCTTTGGGCCGGTAATTCCATCGTCGGACGCGCGGTGCGCGAGGACATCCCGCCTTTCACCCTGGCGTTCCTGCGGTGGAGCGGGGCGCTGCTGGTGCTCAGCCCCTTCGCGATGGGCACCGTCTGGAGAGACCGGGCGGCGATCCTTGCTGGCTGGAAGCCGGTGCTGCTGCTGGGCGTGCTGGGGATCGGCATCTTCAACGCCGTCCTTTATCTCAGCCTGCATTATACGCCGGCCACCAATGCCCTGCTGCTGCAGGCGGCGATCCCCGCGCTGGTCATGCTGCTCGACCGAATATTCTTCGGCGCCCGTTCGGGCGCGGTGCAGATCGCGGGGGTGGTGCTCTCGATCGTCGGCGTGACGGTGATCGTCTTTCAGGGCGATCCGTCCGCTGCCCTGCGGCTGCACCTGGGCCGCGGCGATGCGCTGGTGCTGCTGGCGGTGGTGGTGTGGTCGCTCTATACCGTGCTCCTACGGCTCAGGCCTGCGATTTCGCCGGTCAGCTTCATCTGGACGACATTCGCCGTGGGCGTGTTTGTCATGGCTCCTGCGGCGCTGTGGGAATGGCAACAGGGTCTGGAAGTGGTGTGGGGGCCGCCTGCCTTCGGCGCGCTGCTCTATGTCTGCCTGCTGCCCTCGCTGGCGTCGTATTTCATCTATAACTGGGCGACTGCGCAGGTCGGGCCGGCACGCGCGGGTCAGGCCATCACCATGATGCCGATCTTCGGTGCGCTGCTTTCCGCCGCTCTTCTGGATGAGGCGCTGCATTCCTATCACCTCGCGGGGATGGGGCTGATCCTGGCCGGGATCGTGATTGCCGCGCTCGCGCTCCGGCAAGAGGTCCCGGCGGGCAAGTCTCGGCTGGCGCGCCGGAGGCCGCCCGGCTAGAGGGCTAAGGCATGAGCGAGAGCGTGTCCTTCGGCTACGAAGAGGTTAGCCCCGAAGAGAAGACCCGGCGTGTCGGCGCGGTATTCTCCAACGTCGCCGCCAAGTACGACATCATGAACGATGCGATGTCGGGCGGCATGCACCGGCTGTGGAAGGACCGCTTCGTCCGCCGCGTCAAGCCGCGGGCGGGTGAGCATATCCTCGACATGGCCGGCGGCACTGGCGACATCGCCTTTCGCTTGGCGGAGCGGGGGGCCAATGTCACCGTCTCGGACATCAATCAGGAAATGCTCGACGTGGGCATCGAGCGGGCGGTCCGCCGCGGCTTCAATGATCTCGTGTGGTCGCGTCAAAACGCGGAAGAGCTGGCCTTCCCGGACCGCTTCTTCGATGCCTATACCATCGCCTTCGGCATCAGGAACGTCACGCATAAGGAGAAGGCGCTGGCAGAGGCATACCGTGTGCTCAAGCATGGTGGGCGCTTCTTCTGCCTTGAATTCTCCACCACCGAATGGCCGGGATTCAAGGAAGCCTACGATCTCTATTCGCACCGGCTGGTTCCGCAGATCGGCAAGGCGATTGCCCATGATGCGGACAGCTATCGGTATCTGATCGAATCGATTCGCCGCTTCCCAACCATGCCCGAATTCGAGGCGATGATCCGCGATGCTGGCTTCGTGCGGACGCGGGTGGAGCCAATTCTGGGAGGCTTGGTCGCGATCCATTCGGGGTGGAAGATTTGAGGACGCGCAACTCTCTCCCCTCCCGCTTGCGGGAGGGCTAAGCGAATGACCGCGCCCGCCATCCATATCCTCCGGCTGCTCAAATGGGGCCGCACGCTTGCTCGCCACGGCGCTTTGCGAGGGATCGAGCGGGATCCCAACACGCCCGCGCAGGTGCGCCGCCTGACGCGCATCGCCCGCTTTGGCACGATCCAGCCGGCGCAGCCGGACTACGCCAACGCCTTCAAGGCGATTGGCCCTGCGGCGATCAAGCTTGGCCAATCGCTCGCCACCCGGCCGGACCTCGTGGGCGATGCGGCTGCGAACAATCTCCTCACCTTGCAGGACAACCTGCCGCCGGTCCCGTTCGAGGCGGTGTTGCGGGAAATCGAGCGCAGTTTCGGTCAGCCGGCCGACCGCCTGTTCGAATCGATCGATCCGGTTCCGGTAGGCGCGGCGTCGATCGCACAGGTTCACAAGGGCGTGGCGACCGACGGGCGAACGGTGGCTATCAAGGTGCTTCGTCCGGGTATCCGCCGGCGTTTCGCGCGGGACATCGAAACCTATGAATGGGCTGCCGCACATCTTGAGGCTCTCGGGGGGGAAGCCTCGAGGCTGCGCCCGCGCTTGACGATCGAGAACTTCAAGCGCTGGACCAATCACGAGCTCGACCTGCGGCGAGAGGCTGCCTCCGCGAGCGAGCTGGCCGCAGCGATGGAGGGCTTCGAAGGCTATGCCATCCCGAAGATCGACTGGGACCGGACCAATGGCCGCGTTCTCACCATTGAATGGGTCGATGGAATCAAGATCAGCGATGTCGAGGCGCTGAAAGCCGCCGGGCACGATCTCCCCCGCCTCGCCAGCCGTCTGGTGCTGGCTTTCCTCACCCAGGCGATCAGCGCCGGCTTCTTCCACGCCGACATGCATCAGGGGAACCTGTTCGTGCGGCCCGACGGCACGATCACGGCGATCGATTTCGGCATCATGGGGCGGATCGACCGGCGCGCCCGGCAATGGCTGGCGGAGATCCTCTACGGCCTCACCACGGGAGATTACCGCCGCGTGGCGGAAATCCATTTCGAGGCGCAATATGTGCCGAGCTACCATTCGGTAGAGGAATTCGCGACCGCGCTGCGCGCTGTGGGCGAGCCGATGCGCGGCAAGCCGGTAAGCGAGCTGTCAGTCGGCCAGATGCTGGACGGGCTGTTCGCGATCACGCGCGATTTCGACATGCAAACCCAGCCGCATCTGCTGCTGCTGCAAAAAACGATGGTGATGGTGGAAGGCGTGGCCACCCAGCTTCATCCCGCAATCAACATGTGGGATGTCTCCGCGCCTTACGTGAAAAGCTGGATTCGTGACGAGCTGGGGCCTGAAGCGGCGCTGGCCAACCGGATCCGCGAAGACACCCAGACTTTCCTGCGCCTGCCGGGCCTCATCCGGCGGCTGGAAGAACGCTATCCGCCCCGCGGCGGTGCCCCCGACGCTCCGCCCCTGCCGCGCATACCGCTGATGTGGGAGCGTCAACCCCGCCGCTGGCCGGGCTATCTGCTCGCCGCCGTGCTCGGCGCAGCCGCCATGTGGGGCGCCAGCGCGGCCGGTTGGCTGGGGTAAGGACAGGCAAGCGCCTCACCCCCTTTGCGCCCCCTTTGGCCTTGCGGGCTGACACCTCCCCGTCGCCCATGGCGACAGGGAGGATTCGTCACCTTACACGATGCGGATGTCTAGCAGGCTCGGACCGACCTGCTGGAAGCTCCATTGCAGCGCTTCATCGAGCGTGCCGGTTGCCTCCACCCGCTTCGCCGGGACGCCCATCGCCTCGGCCAGCTTTACGAAGTCGATGCCGGTGAGATCGCAGCCGGGGACGAAGTTCATCCCGAACTCGGAGGAGAAGCCCGTCAGCGCCGCATAAGCCGAATTGTTGAGGATCACGAAGCTGACATTCGCCTTCTCGTCGCGGGCGGTGAACAGGCCCTGGATCGTGTACATGCTGGCGCCGTCGCCCAGGATGGAAATCACCTTGTCGCTCTGGCCGAGCGCGACGCCGACCGAGGCCGGCAGCGAATAGCCGAGCCCGCCGCTGGCGCAGGTGTAGAAGCCGCCTTCGCGCGTGATCGGCAGCGTATCATGCTCCGGCCCGCGCGCGGTGGGTGCTTCCTCCACGATCACCGCCTGCTCCGGGCGCAAAGCGGCGACGCGCTTGAGCACATGGGCGGCCGTCATTTCTTCGGGCGGGGTAATGAGCTGATGGCTCTTGCCATTGAAGGGACGTGCGGCAACCTTCTCCGCCAGCGAGGCGAGGCCCGCGCCGACATTGCCGAGCACACCCTTGCCGCCCGGGAGCGATGCGATGTGCTGGGGATCTTCGCTCAGCGCTGCGAGCTTGGCATGGGCCGGCCAGTGCGGACCTTCGCCTTCGACGTGATAGGTGAAGACCGGCGCACCGGCGACGAGGATCGCGTCATGCGGGTGGAGCAGGTTTCGAAGCTGATCACGCCAGGCGGGAAGGAAGCCCGCGAACTGCTTGTGGTTTTCCGGGAAGGTCTCGCGCGCGGCATAGGGCGCGGCCCAGACGCTGGCCCCGCTCCGCTCCGCTAGTGCGATCGCGGCATCCCAGCCGTTGCAATTGGCGACACCGGTGCCGAGAACCAGAGCCGGATTCTCCGCCGCGTCGAGCATGGCGGCTATCGCGTCCAGTCCTGCCGGATCGGGAATGGTCATCAGGCTGAAATCCGGCAGATCCGGCATCTCGCATTCGCGGTCCCAATCGTCGACCGGGATCGAAACGAAGGTCGGCCCCATCGGCGGGGTGAGCGCGGTAATAAACGCGCGGACGAGGGCAAGCGGAACGTCCTCCGCCCGTGCCGGCTCAAGCGCGAACTTGACGTAGGGGCGCGGGAATTCGGTCGGTCGCTCGGCGAAGAGGAACGGATCGTGCGGCAGGATGGAACGTGCCTGCTGCCCGGCGGTGACCACCACCGGCGCGTTGTTCTTGTAAGCAGTGAAGAGATTGCCGAGCGAATGGCCGGTGCCGGCCGAGCTGTGGAGATTGACCAACGCCGGCTTGCCGCTCGAGCGTGCGAAACCGTCCGCCATGCCGACGACGACCGCTTCATTGAGGCCCATGATGTAGCGGAACCCCTCGGGCATTCCCTTCAGCATCGGCAGCTCGGTCGAGCCGGGGTTGCCGAACAGCCGATCGACTCCGAAATGGGCGAAGATACGGTGGGCGGCTTCACGTACGGTAAGCATCAAATCGGTTCTCCAGCGGCACGTGCGCGTCCGATCATGCTTGCCTCGTCGCCGCGAACCCGCAGCAGCACGATAAGCAGCAACAGCACGATCACCGGCGCGTTCCAGTTGATCGAAATGATCGCCCCGGCAAGATCCCCGCCGTTCCGGTCGCTCACGATGCCGACGAAATACGGCCCCATTCCGAGGCCCAGCAGGGTCGAGACGATCACATAGGTGGAGGAGGCGATACCACGCATACGCGGCAGCACAAGATCGTACATCAGCGAATAGATCGGCGGCAGCCAGAGCGTCAGGATGAGGCTGTAGGCGATAAAGCGGAGGTAGAAGCTGCCCGGGTCGCCCGCGCTGAACGTCCAGATGCCGAAGAAGGGCGAGATGCCGAGCGAGGCGAGAATCAGCCACACCCGCCCGGGCGCACCCATCCGGCCAGTCAGCCAGTCCGACAGGGGGCCTGCGATGATCGGCCCGATCATGCCGAGTGCGGCGGCAAGCAGGCCGAATTGCAGCCCGGCTTCGGCAGGAGAGAGATCGAAAGTGCGAATGAGGTAGGATGGAGTGAAGCCCATCACCCCGTAGTTGATCCCCGTCTGCAGCCCGCCCACCATCATCAGCAGCAGGAGCGAGGGCGAAAGGATCACCGCATAGGCGGGCCTGTCGGTCAGCTTGAAGCTCTGGAACAGGTTCAGGATCACGAAGGCGCCGAAGCCGACCACCGACCATTGCAGCACGTGCGGATCGATGGACATGCCAAGCACCACCAGAGGCGGGCGGGGGGAGAAGCCCTGCGTTATCTTCACCATCATCGCGCAAGTGACGATTATGAGTGCGAGGCCGGCGAGGTTGATCGCCCATTGCCTCGCGCCGGCGCGCCGGTGCCACAGCATGAACCAGTTGGCGCCCGGAGTGACCGCGCCCAGCACCGCGGCGCTGGCCCGGAAGGGATGCGCGTCCGGCGGACTCTCGATCCCGTCGATCGCGCCGCGGCGCGGCTCACGCATGCGCCAGATCAGCCAGGCGAGCGGGAGGCCGGGGAGCGCGGCGACGATGAAGGCGAATTGCCAGCCGGCAAAGCCCAGCGGCGCGCCGCCCGCGGCATAGCGCGTGTCCCACCACTGCGCGACGATCCCGCCCAGCGCCATCGAGAGGCCGAGGCCGAGCGCCACCGCCACCCCCAGCGCGGCCATTGCGGTGCCGCGCAGGCGGCGGGGGAACTCGTCGAAGATGATGCTGTTGGCCGCCGGCTGGGTCGCAGCCTCGCCCACGCCCACGCCGAGGCGGGAGACCGCCAGCAGCGCAAATCCGCCGGCGAAGGCGGCGAGCCCCGCCGAAAACGACCATAGCAGAAGGCAGATCGCCAGCAGTCTGGTGCGGATCCAGCCATCGACCAGCCGCCCGAGCGGCAGCGAGAACAGCGCGTAGAACAGCGCGAAGACCGTGCCGTAAAGCAGGCCCAGCTCGGCATCGCCGATCCCCAGATCGTCGCGGATATTGGTCGCTAGGATCGAGAGAATCTGCCGGTCGAGCAGGCTCAGCGCCTGCGCGGCCGACACCAGCAGCAGCGCGTACCAGCCGGCGCGGCTGACCTTTGCCGTCTGGCTCAGGGCGTCATCGCTTGCCATGCCGCCCACCGCGCCGCTCGGATACCGCTAGAGCTTGAACCAGCGTTCGGCATTGGTCTGGAAGAATTTCTTCTTCTGCGCGTCGCTGATGTCGAGATCGTCCATCCAGCGCACCTCGTCCGGCACATATTGATAAGGATAGTCCATCGCATACATCACCCGGTCCTCGCCCATCACTTCGATCATCGTCTTGATCGCGGGGCCGTAGGGCAGGCCGCTATTGGTCGCGAGTACGTTGTTTCGCATATAATGGAACAGGTCGTGCTCCAGCGGCTTGAGGCGAGGATATCGCTGCGACCGGATGCCGGCCTTGTGCATATAATCGAGCCGATAGAGCATGAAGGGCAGCCCTTCGCAGCCATGGCCGAGCATCAGTTGCAGGTTCGGATAGCGGTCAAACACGCCGGTCGTCATCAGCCGCATCGCGTGATAGCTGACCTCCACCGCAAAGCCGAACACCGCCCCGTCGAGCCCCGCGCCGACCATGTCGCCGATCATGTCGTCGGGCGGGCCCTGCGGATGGATGTAGAGCGGCAGGTCGAGATCGGCGCAGGCGCGCAGGATCGGATCGAACTGCTCCTCGTCAAGATAGTGGCCGTGCGTGTGGCTGTTCACCTGGACGCCGTGGAAGCCCAGCTCTTCCTTCGCGCGGCGCAGCTCCTGCGCCGACCATTCAGGGTCGAGCGGAGCGACCGCCGCCATGCCGTAGAAACGGTCCGGATAGCGCTCGCACGCATCCTTGAGCTGGTCGTTGGCGTTGCGGGCGATGCGCTTTGCTTCCTCGGGATCGTGCAGCGATTGCGTGCCGGGGCTGGTCATGGCCAGCACCGCCTTGTCGATCCCGCTTTCGTCCATCGCCTGGATCCGCAGCGGCCCCAGATCGAGCAGGCGCTCGCGGATGAAGGTCGTCCGCTCCGACGGGCTGGTGCCGTAAAAGCCCCACAGCGAAACGGTGCCCTTGTCCGCGCGCCCTTCCTTCACGAGGCGCATGATTGCGTCGAACTGTTCCTGCGTGGCGAAGGCTTCCTCGGTCGCGATCCTGAGATAGCCGCGATCGCCGCCGGTCTTGAGTTCGTGTGTCATTCTCTCTCCCATTCTATGTCCCCTCTCCCTGATGGGAGAGGGCTGCGCAGACCTGGCGCTGACAAGCACCTGGTCGGAGCTGGAAGAGGGTGCCTGGTGCGTCACCCTCTCCCAAGCTGCGCTAGCCGCTCACGCGGCAAGCTTCGCTATCCTTGCCCCGTCGAGGGAGAAGGATAGTCCTCTCTGCCCTCATCCCTCATGGACGGCCTTCTGGACCATGCAGGCGAGCACGCCTTCCATGCCGTCTTCCTTGCCATGGCCAGACCATTTCATCCCGCCGAAGGGCGAATCCGCTGCGCCGATGGCATGGGTGTTGATCCCGACCATGCCCGATTCCACCTCGCGCGCGACACGCTGCGCGCGCTTGCTGTCGCCGGTCCAGGCATAAGCGGCGAGGCCATAAGGCAGGCGGTTGGCCTCTGCGATCATGTCGTCCTCGCTGCGATAGGGATTGATCAGCGCGACCGGGCCGAACGGTTCCTCATTCATGATGTCGGCCTCCAGCGGGATTTCCGAAAGCACGCTCGGCTTATAGAAGAAGCCTTGATTGCCCATACGCTCCCCGCCGGTGTGGAGCTTCGCGCCCTTGTCCTTTGCATTGCCGATCAGCCGGTCCATTGCCTCCGGGCGGCGCGGATTGGCCATCGGCCCCATCTGCGTGCCCTCCGCCGCGCCGTCGCCAACCTTTGTCGCGGCAAGGCGCTCGGTCATTCCGTCGCGGAACTTCTCGAACACATTCTCCTGCACGATGAAGCGCGTCGGGCTGACGCAGACCTGCCCGCAATTGCGGATCTTGCCGGCGGCGGCGTTCTCGATCGCCCGCTCGATGTCGGCATCGTCGAACACCAGCACCGGGCCGTGGCCGCCCAGCTCCATCGTCGTCACCTTCATGTCCTCGGCAGCAAGCTTGGCGAGGTGCTTGCCGACCACGGTGGAGCCGGTGAAGGAAAGCTTCCGCACGATCGGGCTTGCCAGCAGATGGCGGCTGACTTCGTCGGGCACGCCGAACACGGCTTGCGCCACTTCCTTGGGCAGCCCGGCATCGTGGAGGCATTGCAGCACGCCCAGGGCCGAGGCCGGAGTCTCCTCTGCCGCCTTCATGATCACCGAGCAGCCCGCGGCGATCGGTGCGCCGAGCTTGCGCCCGCAATTGCCGAGCGGGAAGTTCCACGGGGCGAAGGCCGCGACCACGCCCACCGGCTCCCAGCTCAGGGTCGAGCGCATGCCCACGGGGCGCACCAGCGTGCGGCCATAGAGCCGCTGGCATTCGCCGGCGTAAAAGGCGAAGAGATTGGCCACCATCATCACTTCCAGGCGCGCTTCGGCCAGAGGCTTGCCCTGCTCCGTGGTGGCGATGCGGGCGAGATCTTCCTTGCGCTCCTCCAGCAGGCGCGATGCGCCCATCAGCACCCTCGCACGCTCGGCGGCGGGGGCATCCCGCCAGATCGCGAAGCCGCGCTTGGCCGTTTCGAGCGCCCGGTCGAGATCGGCTGCTTCGGCCAGGGGCAATTCGCCGATCGTCTCGCCTGTTGCCGGGTTGACGACCGCGAAAGTGCGACGGCCGCCGCCCGAAATCTTCTCGCCGTCGATAAGCATGTGAAGGCTGGGGTATTGCATCACGTCAAAATCCTCGACCGGTTGGGCAGCGAAGGACTCGCTGTCTTTGGTGCCCGCTCATTCGCGCCATAAGCGGGCGCATGCAAGGGTGGGGGCGAAGCGCTTTCCGCCCCCACAGCCTGATCAATCCGCGGCTTCGGCAGCCTTCGCCTTCGCGCGCTCCGCGTCGCGCCGCGCGTCTTCCTCCCACCGCTCGGCCACCATTTCCTCGCCGGTGATCGGGTGCTTCATGTGGAAGGGGAGCAGCTTGTGCGTGGGCCATAGCCAATGATCCTCGATCAGCTCGTCCGGCCCGGCCGGGTCTTCGGGATAAAGTGTCTTGGGGAAGGGGACGTATTCGGGATTGGTATAGGCCCAGCCCGTCTCGAAATCGGCGTGCCAGTGCGGGAAGTAGTTGAGCACATGGATGCGCCATTTGCCGTCGCTGCCCTTCTTGTAGGTATTCTCGTAAATGCCGCCTTCCCACCACTGGCGAACGCCCAGGCCCGCCGCCTCGTCCGCATAGTCGCGGTGCCGGCCGGCCTGCATGGTTGACCGGGCGCGCATCTTGGCGGTGACACCGTCCGGCTGGATATCGACGATGTCCTGGAGCTGCGGATGGTCGAGCAGAAAGCCGTCCACCGGGCCGTTATTGTTATGGGTGAAGCGCTTGCGGAAGCGTTCGATATACAGCCGCCGCGCGCCGGCCTTGCCCTTGTAGACGCCGCCGAAGAAGCGGACCTCGCAATCATCGGTAAACAGCTCAATCACCTGGTCGTACATGCATTTGTCGATCAGGTAGCCATAGAGGAATTGCAGCTTGCGCACGTCGAGCTCGTCCTCGCGGCGTTGAAGCCGCTTCTCGACTTCGGCCAGCTTCGCTTCCAGTGCTGAGATGCGTTCATCGGACACGTTATTTCTCCTAGACTATAATTTTTTGCAGGTCGAGAGGTGGAAGCGCATTGCTGCGCTTAGATCAGCGTCCGACGGCCTCCAGCCTCTCCACTTCCTCGCGATAAGGGCGGATGCCGCGCCACATGAAGAAGGTGGCGGCGGGCATGACGATCGAGGCGGTGATCAGGATCGCCTGCCACAGCCTGTGCGAATCGCCGACCACGTAATCGGCCACCAGCCCGATCAGGAAGCTGCCCATCGCGCCGAAGAAGGTGAACATGAACAGGTAGATCGCAGTCACCTGCCCGCGCATCTCATTGGGCGCGATGCGCTGGATCGCGGCGTTCTGCGCCGGCGCCCCGGCAAGGCCGAAGAAAGCGCCCAGCGCCATGCAGCCCAGCGCCAGCTCGCCCGTGGGCATCAGCGGGGCGGCGATGGAGACGATCGTTGTCCCGCCGAAGAGGATCGCCGCGGCGCGGATATTCGCGTCCTTGTGCCGCTTGCCGAGCCAGGTGACGAAGGCGCCGCCGAACATGATGCCCAGCAGCATGGCGACCAGCAGCATCGGCGCCAGGATGTTGCCGATCTCCGCCTCGCTCCAGCCATAGGTCCTCAGTACGAAGGGCACGCGCCAGGCGCCGAGGCCCTGGCTTTCGGTCGCGGACAGCGCCAGCGCGGCGAAGAGGGGGTAGAACACGTGCCCGCGCTGATTGATCGCACGCACCGCGTCAAAGCCGGTAAAGGCGATCGCCTTGCGCAGCAGGCTGGCGTTTTCCGGCACCAGCCGCTGGACGCCGGGTGCGTTGCGGCGCGGCGGTTCCTTCACGAACAGGAACAGCAGCGCGATCACCAGCCCGGGCGCCCCGACCATGATCAGGATCCATTGCCAGTTGAAGATGGCGAGGCCCAGGAACTCGCTCGTTTCGGGCCAATGGCCGGTCATCGCGATCAATTGACCGCCGCCCCAGGTGCCCAGCGTGCTGCCGCCGATGAAGCCGAGCTGCAGTAGCGCGAAGACCAGCGGGATACGCATCGGGCGGAAATAGTCCGCGAGCATTGAATAGGAGCCGGGGCCATGTGCCGAGCCGCCGGCGCCCACGAACAGTCGCGTGCCGACGAATTGCGTGAAATTCTGGGCCAGCCCGCCCAGCGCGGTGATCGCCCCGATCACCCCGATGCCGGCGGAGAGCACATATTTGCGCGGGAAGATGTCCACCAGCCGGGCAAGCGGAATGCCGATGAAGACGTAGGCGAGCACGGTTGCCGGGCCGAGCAGGAAGCCGAGCTGCGTGTCCGAAAGCTGGAAGCTCACCTTGATCCGCTCGGCCAGCATCGCGAACACGGTCATGTCGAAGAAGGACAGGAATGTCGCCAGGATGATCACGAACAAGGCGTAGAAGCCGGCCTTCTCGGACGGCCAGGCCATATCGCCCGCCGGGAAACACTCCGCATCCGCTGGCGCTTCGATCGGCGCAGAGGCTGCGGCTGGCGCAATTGCCATGGGTATCTCTCTCCTGCCGGCGGTCGCTCTGCTTGCGGTGACTCGCCGAATTGTGCTTGGCCGATTTGTAAGTGCTGGATACAAAAAGTCGAAGCGAAAATTGACATTGTCCGGTTTCCCCGACACGGGGAAAGCGTGGACCAACGGAGAGGATGGTACATGCCAGCGAGTGCTGCAACCAGCTATGCGGAAGACCGCGCCGAGATCGAGAACCTGATGGCGCGCTATCTCTTTGCGATGGATTGGGACGATTTCGATGCCTACGCGGAGATGTTCACCGAGGATGGCGAGCTCGATTATGCAGGCGGCACGGCCAAGGGGCGCGATGCCGTGGTCGCCACGGTCAAGGGCTTCAAGCAGCGGATCGGGCAGCATTATGTCGATGCCGATGGCAAACCCGCGATCCTGCGCCACGTCGTTGCGCAGACGGTGATCCGCGTGGAGGGGGAGCGCGCCTGGTCCACCGCCTTCTGGTACGAAATGGCTAATGACGGGGAAGGCGGAAAGCCGAAGATCGGGACCTTCGGCACTTATGAGGACGAGCTTCGGCGCGTCGGCGGCAAGTGGCTGTTCGCCCGGCGCCAGATCAACAACGAATTCCTCGCGGGCCGTGCCACCGGGGATGTGAACCCGGTGCGCAAGATCGACCGCGCGGCCGAGGCAGCGATACAGGACTGACCCGCTTATGAAGGATTTCGCCGGCCGCACGGCCTTCGTCACCGGCGGCGCCAATGGCGTCGGGCTAGGCATCGTGCGCGCGCTGCTCAATGAAGGGGTGAAGGTGGCGATCGCGGACATCCGGCAGGACGCGATCGACAAGGCACTCGCCACGCTGGACAACCGCGAGGTGATGGGGGTGCAGCTCGACGTCGCAGGCCGCGATGCGTTTCGCGATGCCGCCGACCGGGTGGAGGCGGAGTTCGGGCCCGTCAGCCTGCTGTTCAACAATGCCGGGGTGAACCTGTTCCAGACGATCGAGGACAGTTCCTATGATGACTGGGACTGGGTGCTGGGGGTCAATCTCCACGGGGTGATAAACGGCGTGATGACGTTCGCCCCGCGGATGAAGGCACGTGCGCTTTCGGGCGAGGTCAAGGGCGGGCACATCGTCAATACCGCCTCGATGGCTTCGTTCATCGCGGGAGGGTCGCCCGGCATCTACAACACCGCGAAATTCGCGGTGCGCGGGCTGACCTATTCGCTGCGCCACTCGATGTGCGAATACGGCATCGGCGTCAGCGCGGTGCATCCGGGGCTGGTCAAGAGCTATATCTACGCCAGCGACGATGTGCGGCCGGAGGGGCTCAAGGGCGAGATGAAGCCGGTCGACCGCGAGGCGGTGGAGCGGCTGGCCGGGGTCCACGAATTCGGCATGGAGCCGGACGTGATCGGCGCACGCATCCTGGACGGCATTCGGGAGAACCGGGCGAATATCTTCACGCATCCCGATCACAAGGAGGAAGTGGCGGGGCTGTTCGAGGAAATCCTTGCCGATTACCGCGACTATCCGGAAGATCCCGGCTATGAGCAGCGGGTGGCGTTCGAGAAGTTCCGCCGCGATGCCTTCGCCGAGGCGCGGCGCAAGGCGAATGCGGTCCAGTGAAGCTGCCGTTCAGGCTTGGGGTGGCACAAGCGCCGGCATGAAGATGCTGACCCTTGCCGCTGCCCTTGCTGCGACGTCCCTTTCCGCGGCTCTCCCCGCGCAGGAAACCTCCGCGCCTGCCCCGCCGCCGCAGCTCACGCTGGAGCAGGCGACGCTGCTGCGCTGCTCGGCCGCCTTTGCAATCGTCGCTGCCGAGCAGGACCGGCAAACAGAGGCCGCGCTGGCCTTTCCGCCGCTCAAGGAGCGGGGGCGGGAATATTTCGTCCGTTCCGGCGCGCGGCTGATGGACGAGCTCCAGCTCTCACGCGAAGGGGTCCAGGCGCTGTTCGCGGCCGAAGCGGAGAAGCTTCAACCAAGCGCGGGAGAGCGGCGCGTGGATGCGGTGATGGAGCCCTGCCTGCTCTCGCTCGAGGCCTCCGGGCTCTAGTCTGAGGTCACCGGCTCCGCCGCGTCAGCCAGGACGCCGCTGGCATAGAGCTGCGACACTTCGTTCTCACCGAGCCCCCAGTCGGCAAGTGTGTCTGCCTGACCTTCGCCGACCATGGCGATCCGGCCCGGCTGGAGATCGGGGCTGCCGGAAAAGCGCGGCGCGGGCGCGGTGTGGAGCACGCCATCGATCCGCGAAAAGACATTCCGCGCTGCGTTGTCCGGATGGGCAGAGGCCTCTTCCATCGATAGCACAGGGGTAACGCAGGTTTCGGTGCGCCCGAGTATCTCCAGCCATTCGGCCCGCGCCTTCGTCTTGAAGTGCTCCGCGAAACGGGCCCGCAGCTCCGGCCAGCGCGCGCGGTCATATTGCGGATGGAAGCTATCCGGATCCGGGAAGGCCAGCGCGTCCAGCAAATTGGCGTAGAATTTCGGTTCGAACGCGCCCACGGCGATCCACAGGCCATCGGCGCATTCATAGATGTTGTAGTAATGCGCCCCGCCATCGATCGAATTGCATTCGCGCTGGTCCTGCCAGACGCCTGCACCGAGCCGGCCATAGAGCATCGCCATCAGCGAAACCGCGCCGTCCACCATCGCGCAATCGACCACCTGGCCCTTGCCGGTGGAGCGGGCCTCCGTCAGCGCAGCAAGCACGCCAAAGGCGAGATAAAGCGCGCCTCCGCCGAAATCCCCCACCAGGTTGAGCGGGATGATGGGTTTCTCGGCGGGGCCAATGGCGTGGAGAGCGCCGGACAGCGCGATGTAATTGATGTCATGGCCCGGCTCGCGCGCATTGGGCCCAGTCTGACCCCAACCGGTCATTCGCCCATAGACGAGCGCCGGCTTGCGCCCCAGCAGCACATCGGGGCCGAGGCCCAGCCGCTCCATCACGCCCGGACGGAAACCTTCGATCAGGATATCGGCCCGGTCGGCGAGTTTCAGCGCGAGATCCACGGCGGGAGGCGATTTGAGATCGAGCGCGACCGAGCGGCGGCCGCGGCTGATCACGTCCCACTCATTATAGCCTTCGCCGTCCTTGCGATCGATGCGGATCACGTCTGCACCGAGATCGGACAGCAGCATGCCGCAGAAAGGCGCGGGCCCCAGCCCCGCAAATTCGATCACCCGAACGCCCGCAAGCGGCCCTTTTCGGTGCGCCATCTTCGTCCTCTCCCTTTGATTGCCGCGGTCAGGCCATCTGTTCGCGCTTGATGCGGATGCCGTGCGCCTCACGGTCCCAAGTGTCGGCCGTAAGGCCTCCATCCCTGAGCTGCGCCTTGATGATCTTCTGTGTCGTGGTGCGCGGCAGATCGTCCATGATGCGGATGTAGCGGGGGATCATGAAATGCGGCAGCCTGGGCCGCAGGAACTCGATCATGGCCGCACAGTCGATCTCCGCGCCGGGGATCGGGCAGATGACCGCCAGGATCTCGTCTTCCGAAAACTCGCTTTCGGCGCCGACGATCGCCACTTCGCGCACTCCCGGGAATTGCGACATCGCGGTTTCGACCTCGAAGGAGGAGATATTCTCCCCCCGCCGGCGGACCATGTCGTTCATCCGGTCCATGAAAATGTACTGCCCGTCGGGGTCGCGGCGGAACAGGTCGCCGGTGTGAAACCAGCCATTCTGCCACACTTTCGCGGTCGCCGCGGGGTTGTTCAGATAGCCGTGCATCATCACCCACGGATCGTCGCAACGCACGATAAGCTGCCCGCTCTGCCCTTCCTCCACCTCGAGATCGTTCTCGTCCACGATCTTCACTTCCACGCCTTCGCGCGGGGTGCCGCATTGCCCGACACGGTCGAGATCCGGCCCGCAGAACAGCGGCACGGACATCTCCGTCATGCTGTAGATGCCATAGACTTCCACACCGAAACGCTTGCCGAACGCGATTGCGTTCTCGTCTATCGGTGCGACGATTACCGCACGCAGTCCGTGGTCCCGATCATGCGGCGAAGGTGGTTGCCTGAGGAGGAAGGGGATCGTCGCTCCCAATAGCGAGGTGACCTGCGGCTTCAGGCGGCGAACCTGATCCCAGAAGAGGTCCGTCTTGAAGGATTCGACCAAAGCAATCGATCCTGCCTTGCACAGCGTGGTGTAAATCGCGCCCGCGCCGGCAGTGTGTGACAGCGGCCCATGAATGAAGCGGCGATCTCCCGGCTGGATACAGGTGCTCGCCATGGCATGTGCGTGGCGGTGTGTGTAGGAGGAGAGCACGCCTTTGGATGGCCCTGTGGTGCCCGAAGTATAGAGCACGAACTCCGTATCCCACGGCTGGATCTCTCGCGCCGGGGGATCAACTTCGGCGCCGGGTTTCAGCACCTCGCTTTCCGCCAGCATTGCGTAGCGGTTCTGCCGCGGCATCTCTCCGCCGACTACGACGATGGTTTCGAGACCCGCCGTGTCGATATCGTCCAGTCGGTCCAGCAGCCCTGCGTGGCAGAACATGAAGCTGGCCCCGCTGTCGGTGATCACGTGCTCCAGCACGTTGCCACGATAGCTGAGATTGAGAGGCACGCAGACTGCGCCGAGATAGTTGATCGCCAGCAGGCTGCGTACCGCTTCCGGCCCATTGGGAAGCCAGACCAGCACATGATCGCCTTGTCCGATCCCCAGCCGCTGCAGCCCGGCGGCGCAGCTTCGCACTTCCTCCCTGAGCCGCGTATAGGTCCAGCTTTCGCCGTCATCGTAGACGATGAAGACCTCATCCCCCCGGTCACGTGCATGAATGTCGATCAGATTGCGCACGACGCATTCGTCGGGCGTGGGTCCTCTTCCATAATAAGTCATGACATCGAAGCCTGGCTGTTATTTCCGATGCCTAGCGCGTCGCGGGCCGGAGTCAAAGCGAACGGCGATGCGTGTTTTTGCCGGTCTCGCCGCATGCGTGCGATCACATGAGAGAATTTGAATTCGAATTCATGTTTTGACAGGCTATGTCGATGTATAATACATCAGGTATCAAGTATGATCACTGCTCAACAGATCCGTGCCGCTCGGGCACTGCTGGGGATCGACCAGAAACGTCTGGCCGAACTGTCGGGCGTGTCCCTGCCGACCATCCAGCGAATGGAAGCGAGCGAAGGGCAGGTGCGGGGAACGATCGACACGCTGGTCAAGGTGATCGGCGGGCTCGAATCGGCCGGGGTGGAGATAATCGGCGAGCACGCGCCGAGCACCGGCATCGGCCGGGGCGTACGCCTGCGCGAGACCCCCACGGACAAGGCGCCGGGCGCGGACAGCTCGATGCTCTATGACAAGCCGGCGCCGGCCGGCCGGGCGGACCCGCAATGAAACCCAAGCTGCTGACCACGCTGGAAACCTATGATCGCCACCAGTTCCAGCACGATGCAATCGCCGGCTTCACCGTGGCGCTGGTGGCCCTGCCGCTCAGCATCGCGATCGCCATCGCATCGGGCGCGCCGCCGGCCACCGGCCTGATCACGGCGGTCATCGGCGGGTTCCTGGTCTCGGCGCTCGGCGGCAGCCGGGTGCAGATTGGCGGCCCGACCGGCGCCTTCATCGTCGTCGTCTATGGCGTGATCGCCAATCACGGCTTCGACGGGCTGCTGCTGGCAACGCTGCTGGCGGGCGTGATGCTGGTGATCGGCGGATTGCTGCGCGCTGGGCGCCTGATCCGCCTGATCCCGGGAAGCGTGGTGGAAGGCTTCACCATCGGCATCGCCCTGGTGATCGCGCTCAGCCAGATCAAGGACCTGGCCGGATTGCAGACCGGCACACTGCCTGCCGAATTCCTCCCCAAGATCGAGGGGCTGTGGGCCGCTCGTGCCACGGTGGACTGGCCGGCACTGCTGCTTGGTGTCGCGACCATCGCGGGGATCGCCTTGGTCCGCCGCCTTGCGCCGCAATTTCGCGGGCGCGCCGTGATCGTGATCCTGACCAGCGCCGTTGCGGTGCTTGCCCTGCCCACGGTCGAAACGGTGGAGAGCCGCTATGGCGCCTTGCCCGACGGCCTGCCCTGGCCGGTGCTGCCCCATGCGACACTCGACATGGTGCTGGAGGTTTTGCCCTCCGCCTTCACCATCGCGCTGCTGGCGGGCATCGAATCGCTGCTCTCCGCCCTGGTGGCGGACCGGCTGATCCAGGGCGCGCATCGCACCAGCGCCGAATTGCTGGCGCAGGGCGCAGCCAACATCACCTCGCCGCTATTCGGCGGACTGCCGGTGACCGGCGCAATCGCGCGCACCGCGACCAATGTTGACGCAGGCGGGCGCACGCCCGTGGCCGGCATGATGCATGCAGCCTTCATCCTGCTGGCGATGGTGCTGCTCGCACCTCTGGCGGGAAAGCTGGCACTGCCGGCGCTAGCCGGCCTGTTGATCCTCACCGCCTGGTCGATGTCCGAGCCCGGTCGTTGGCGCCACCGCCTTTCCATGCCGCGTGTGGACCTGTTCCTGCTGGTGCTGACAGCGGTGCTGACCGTGCTTGTGGACCTCACCCTTGCAATCGGAATCGGCACCGCGCTCGGTCTGGCGACGCGGGCATGGATGCGGAGCAGGGGGCGCTTCAGCGCAGGTGATTGAACCTGCCGGCGTGTCCGCCGTCGCGCAGGTAATGCCGGTCGATCTTCTCGATCAGCGCCTGGCCGTCCTGATCGCCGGCCTGCATCCTTTGCAGCTCGTCGATCTTGGCCTCCAGCCGATCGTCATTCTCCTTCGAGCTGGGCGAGCCGATATAGAGGAAATAGGCAAGGCCGACGACCTGCCACAGCAGTTGCAGGAACTCGGATTGCCAGTTCTCGAATGTGTCGCGCGCCATCTGCGTGAAGTATTGGGAAGCCTCCGGCGCCTCGCCATGCGCACGCGCTTCGTCCTTGAAGGCATCCCAGCCGAAATACCAATGCAGGCCGAAGGAAACGACGAAGAATAGCAGCGTGAGCCAGGCATAGCTGTATTTCCCAAGCGGGCCCAATTTTTGCGCCGCTCTTTCAGGACCTTCGGACATCGCCCTTGCCTTTCGTCATGTTTGACGAAGGGCTGAACGCTTCATCAGCCAAGTTGTGCCTGCTGCGGCTGCCGCTGGATCGCGCCAGCTACTCCACCGGCCAGTTCTTGCGCTCCATCAGCATCTGGTCGCTGCTGCGGATATACCAGCCGGAGCCATGGCCGCGGCCGATCAGCTTCATCGCCGGGGCATCGATCCGCATCTTGCCGTCTTCCTCGCCCAGCAATTCGTCGGCAATGGTGATCGCCACGACTTCACCCAGCACGATGCCGGTATGCGGCGCAGGCTCCAGCAATTGCCACAGCCTGCATTCGAAATTGACCGGCGCGCTGGCGACGGTCGGCGCATCGACCAGCTTGGCTTCACCTGCTTCCAACCCGGCAAATTCGAATTCGTCGACACCGGGAGGAGCATTGGCGGCGCTGAGGTTCATCGCCTCGGCATTCGCCTCGTTCACCAGCGCGACGACGAATTCGCCCTTCTGGCGGATCGCGGCCAGGCTGTCCTTCTCCACCGTGCCGTCGCGGTAGACGTCAGGCGCGATGCCGACGCCGATGATCGGCGGCATGGAGCAGAGCGCATTGAAGAAGCTGAACGGCGCGAGATTCCGTCGGCCATCGCCGTCGCGAGTGGCGACCCAAGCGATCGGGCGGGGCATGATGGTGTTGACGAGCAGGCGGTACTGGTCCGCGCGCGGCAGATCGGCGAGAGGGAAGTGCATCTTTTCGGCGTAGCGGTTCAGCGCCCGCGTGACTAGAAGCTGCGTCGCCAAGTGACCTGATGGTATGGGGAGAGAGAAGAATGCGTCCTGGTCGTCGCGCTATCGTCTGGAGTTTGATGGGGCTTGCTGCAGCGGGATTGGCCGCACCGGCGCAGGCCGAGTGGGTTGCGAGCTGGACTGCCGCGCCCCATGCCCCGGTTGCCGCGGAGGGCCGGCTGGCCGCGGCGAGCTTCGAAAACGTGACGCTGAGCCAGATCCTGCGCGTGAGCGAAGGCGGGCAGCGACTGCGCATCCGCCTGTCCAACCGCTATGGCCCGGCGCCGCTGAAAGTCGGCGAAGCGCGGGTGGTGCGGATCGACGATGCCGGGCAGGAAATCGAGGGTACGTCGCGCCGGATCACCTTCGGCGGAGACGCCGGCGCAGTGATTCCGCGCGGAGCGCCGTTCGTCAGCGATGCGGTGGAGCTTGCCGTGCCGGACCTTTCGCGTCTCAAGGTGGAAATCTACCTGCCCGAGGCGACTGGACCTTGCACTTGCCACCTCAGGGGGCTGGACGAGCTTGCCGTTTCGCCGCCGGGCAATCACGTGGGAAAACCGTTTGAACCGGCGTCCACTGCGGAGTTCCGCGCCTTCCTCACCGTGGTGGAGGTGGATTCGCCGGGTGCGCTGGGCACGATCGTCACCTATGGCGATTCGATCACCGACGGCGCCGGCTCCACGCCGGGAACGAACCGCCGCTGGCCCGACATTCTTGCCAACCGCCTGCAGGAGGCCGGCAAGGATTGGGCCGTCGCCAATGCCGCGATCAGCGGCAATCGCGTGCTCAGCCCCGGCATGGGAGAGGCGGCGCTCGCTCGCTTCGACGAGGATGTGCTGAGCCTGCCCAATGTGCGCTATCTGATCGTGTTCGAAGGGGTGAACGATATCGGCAACCGCTTCCGCACTGCCCAGGCGGAGGGTCCGGCGCTCCCCGGCCTGGACCAGCCGGATATCGACGTGGCGCAGATGATCGCCGGCTACAAGCAGCTGATCGCCCGCGCCCATGCCAAGGGGATAAAGGTGATCGGCTCCCCGATCGGGCCTTACAAGGGAGCGTCCTATTGGACCGAGGAAGGCGAGGCCGCCCGCCAGGCCATCAACGACTGGATCGTCAATGGCGGCGCCTTCGATGCGGTGGTGCGGCTCGACACCGCCTTTGCCGACCCGGACGATCCGCAGAAGATGCGCGAGGGTTATCACATGGGCGACTATTTGCATGGCAGCGATGCCGGGCTGAAGGCAGTGGGCGATTCGATCGACCTCGGCCTGTTTGACGCCGAGGAATGAGAAGGAGACCGCATTTGCGCATCGGCTGCCCCCGGGAAATCAAGGTTCACGAATATCGTGTCGGACTGACGCCCGAAAGCGCGCAGGAACTGATCGCGCATGGCCATGAAGTGTGGGTCGAAAGCGGCGCGGGGAGCGGGATCGGCGCAGACGATGCCGCTTACGAGGCTGCGGGCGCCAAAGTGCGGGAGAGCGCCGCCGAAATCTATGCCGAATGTCAGATGATCGTGAAGGTCAAGGAACCGGAAGGCGCGGAGCTGGAACAGCTGCGTGCCGGGCAGGTCCTGTTCGCCTATCTCCATCTGGCGCCCGACCCGGAGCTTACCGCCGCGCTGGTGGCGTCAGGTGTCACCGCGATCGCTTATGAGACGGTGACAGGGCGCGCCGCGAATGGCGGCGCATCGCTCCCACTGTTGAAGCCGATGAGCCAGGTTGCCGGACGGATGGCGATCCAGGCCGGCGCCACCGCGCTGCAGAAGGAGCACGGCGGGCGCGGCATCCTGCTGGGCGGGGTGCCGGGCGTGGTTCCGGCCAAGGTCGCGGTGATCGGCGGCGGCGTGGTCGGCTTCAACGCGGCGCAGATGGCGGTCGGCCTGGGCGCGGATGTGACGATCCTCGACCGCGATCCGCAAGTGCTCGAGAATCTCGGCATCCATTTCGAGAGCCGGGCGAAAACGCGCTTCTCCAACAATGCTAACCTGCTCGATAGCGTGAGCGAGGCGGACCTGGTGATCGGCGCGGTGCTGATCCCCGGCGCGGCTACGCCCAGGCTGGTGACGCGCGAGATGCTGGGGAAGATGAAGCCGGGCGCGGTGCTGGTCGATGTTGCGATCGATCAGGGCGGCTGCTTCGAATCGAGCCGGCCCACCACGCATGACAACCCGACCTTCATCGAACAGGGCGTGGTCCATTATTGCGTGGCCAACATGCCCGGCGCGGTCGCCCGCACCAGCACTTACGCGCTCAACAACGTCACCCTGCCCCATGCGCTGCGGATCGCCGATCTCGGCTGGAAGGAAGCGATGCGCGCTGATCCGAACCTCGCCCAGGGGCTCAACGTCCATGCCGGCCGCGTGACATATGACGCGATCGCCAGGGAACTGGGCTACGAATTGCTGCCGGTGGAAGAGGTGCTGGCTTAAGCCGTTCACTCGCTCAGGAACGGCGCCGCGATCTCCGGCGTGATCCGCAGGGGGCGCCCGCTGGCCCGGTCGATCATCGCCCAGGTGGAACGGACCTGGACGATCGCCTTGCCCGCTTCGTTGGTGAAGTCGACGCAGCGTACGAAGCGCGCGCCTTGCGGGGGATCGGGAATGGAGGTGCGCGCGGTGACCGTGTCGCCCTGGCGGACATTACCGCGATAGTCGATCTCGTGCCGCAGCACGAACCAGACATAGGCCGCCTGATGCTCCGCCGGGGCAATCGCTTCCCAATGCGCGGTCGCGATGTCCTGCACCCATTGCAGCCAGACCATGTTGTTCACATGGCCGTTCATGTCGATGTGCTCGGGCCCGGCTGTGAAGGTCAGGGTGTAGCTGTTGCTCATGGCTTGCGCATTTTCGGGGAGAATTGGCCGGTTGGCAAACTCCCGTTTGCGAGGAGAGATGCCCACCCCGCTGCGGCTAGGCCGCTGCGCAACCAAGCCTTCGCTCCCCTCCCGCAAGCGGGAGGGGCCAGGGGTGGGCTGGTTACTTCTCCACTCCCATCTGCCACAGGATGAAGGCGAATTCTTCCGCCGTTTCCTTCAGGCTTTCGAACCGGCCGGACTTGCCGCCATGGCCCGCGCCCATATTGGTCTTGAGCAGCAACTCGTTGCCGTCGGTCTTGAGCTCGCGCAGCCTGGCGACCCATTTGGCGGGCTCCCAGTAAGTCACGCGCGGATCGTTCAGGCCAGCCGTGACCAGCATCGGCGGATAATCCTGCGCCTGTACCTGGTCGTAGGGGCTGTAGCTGCGGATCAGCTCGAAAGCGGCCTTGTCCTCGATCGGATTGCCCCATTCGGGCCATTCGCCCGGCGTGAGCGGAAGCGACGCATCGAGCATGGTGCTGAGCACATCGACGAAGGGCACATGGGCAACCACCGCGCCGAACAGCTCCGGGTCGGAGTTGACCACCGCGCCCATGAGCTCGCCTCCGGCCGATCCGCCGGAGATGCTGATGCGGCCCGCGCTGGTATAGCCGCGCTCGATCAGCCCCTTCGCCACATCGACGAAGTCGGTGAAGGTATTGGTCCGCCGCTCCAGCTTGCCGGCCTTGTACCAGGCGCGGCCGAGGTCGTCCCCGCCGCGAATATGCGCGATGGCATAAGCGAAGCCGCGATCAACCAGGCTGAGCCGCGTGGTCGAGAAGCCGGGATCGATCGCCATTCCATAAGCGCCGTAGCCGTAGAGGTGGAGCGGCCCGCCGCCTTCTCCGGCGGACGGTGCACGGTCCTTGCGATACATGATGCTCACGGGAATCCGCGTGCCATCCCGCGCGGAAATCTCCAGCCGTTCGGTGGTGTAAAGCGAGGCGTCGTAGCCCGAGGGGATCTCCTGCACCTTGAGTACTTCGAGCCGCCCGTCAGCCAGATGATAGTCATAGACCGTGTCGGGCGTGACCATGCTTTCGTAGCTGAGGCGAAGCTTCTCCACCGCCCATTCGGGGTTGCTGGAGAGCCCCGCCGAATAGCTGGCTTCGGGAAAGGAGATCGGCTCGATCCGGGCCGGGTCCTCGTAATGGCGGATCTGGATCTGATCGAGCCCGGCAAGGCGCCCCTCGACCACATAAAAATCGCGGAACAGGTCGAAGCCCGTGATGTAGAACTCATCCGATCCTTCGATCAGCGTGGTCCAGTTGCCCGGATCGGCAAGCGGCGCGGTGGCGAGGCGGAAATTCTCGTGGGTGTCGTTGGCAAGGATGTAGAGTGTGCCGCCCCGCTCGTCCGCCTCATATTCCACGCCCTTCTGCCGCCCTTTGACCAGCAGCGGCGGCGTCAGCGGCGCATCGGCCGGAATCAGCCGCACTTCGCTCGTCTCGTGATCGCTGGTGGAGACGATCAGCCATTTCTCATTGGCGGAAAGCCCGCTGCCGACGCGGAAGCCTTCGTCATCCTCGTGATAAAGCTCGACATCCTCGTCCAGCGGCTTGCCAAGCCAATGGAGCCGGGCATTGTCGGTCCGCCACTGCTCGTTCGCCAGCGAGTAGACGAGCCCCGTGTCCCCGGCGACCCAGACGAGGCTGGAAAGCGTGCCTGGGATCGTATCCGGCAGCAGTTCGCCCGTCCTCAGGTCCTTGATCCGGACGGTGAAGCGTTCCGATCCGTTATCATCGACCGAATAGGCGAGCAGGTGCCCGTCCTGGCTGACCGAGAAGGCGCCGAGCCGGAAATATTCGCATCCCTCTGCGAGGGCGGGCTCGTCGAGGATCAATTGGTCTGCGCTGCCATCATCCGGCGCGTCCACGGGCCTGCGCCACCATTTCTTGTATTCGGCGCCTTCCTCGAACTCGATCCAGTAGAGCCAGTCTCCGTCCTTCTGCGGCACCGACTTGTCGGCTTCCTTGATCCGCCCGCGCATCTCCTTGAACAGGCGTTCGATCAGCGGCTGCCGCGCTGCCATGCGCGCTTCGAACCAGGCGTTCTCCGCCTCGAGGTGAGCCAGCACCTCCTTGTCCTCGACCTTCGGGTATTGCGGATCGCGCAGCCAGGCATAGGGATCGGTGACGGTGATCCCGTGATGGGTGACGGCGCTGGGCTTCTTCGCAGCGCGAGGCGGCGTTGCAGGTGTGGTATCAGGCATGGCCTCGCCCTATGTTGAGCCAAGGCCCACCGCAAGCAAGGACCCGCAAGCGATGCTGATGCAGACACACGAAGCCAGGCTCGACGCCCTTAGAAAAGAACTGGCGCGGCAGGCACTGGACGGCTTCGTGGTCCCGATCTCCGACGAGCATATGAGCGAATATGTCGGCGCCTATGCCCAGCGGCTCGCCTGGCTCACCGGCTTTGGCGGATCGGCCGGCACCGCCGTAGTGCTCGGCGGCAAGGCCGCGATCTTCGTCGACGGCCGCTATACCCTGCAGGTGCGCGACCAGGTGGATGGGAGCCTGTGGGAATATCACTCTGTGCCGGAAACCAGCCCTGCTGCATGGCTGGCCGAGAACGCGCCGGAAGGGGCGCGGATCGGCTACGATGCCTGGCTTCATTCGAAGGGCTGGGCTGAAACGGCGGCTCAGGCCCTTGCGGAGCGCGGCGGCGAGCTGGTGGCCGTCACAAGCAATCCGGTCGACGCGGTGTGGGAAGATCGCCCCGCTCCGTCGGCTGCCCCCGCTTTCGCGCATGAGGAGCGCTACACCGGCCGCTCCAGTGCGGAAAAGCGCGCCGAGCTGGCCGAATGGCTGAAAGAAAGAAGGCTGGACGCCGCAGTGATCGCCGCGCTCGATTCGGTTGCCTGGCTGCTCAATATCCGCGGCTCCGATGTGGAGCGCACGCCGGTGGCGCTCTCCTATGTGCTTGCCCATGCCGACGGCACGGCAGAGCTGTTCATCGCGCCCGAAAAGGTCACGCCGGAGCTCACTGCGCATCTCGGCAATGCAGTGCGGCTGCGCGACCGCGCGGAGTTCGTGCCGGCGCTAGAGGGTCTGGCCGGCAAGCGGGTCGCCGCCGATCCAACCAATTGCGTGGCCGGGATCTTCGCCGCGCTGGAGGCAGGCGGGGCCGAGATCGTCGCGGCGCAGGATCCTTGCGTACTGCCCAAAGCGATCAAGAACCCGGTAGAGCTTGCCGGCCACCGCGCCGCCCAGGCGCGGGACGGCGCCGCGGTGACGCGTTTCCTGCACTGGCTTTCGCACGAAGCCCCGAAAGGCGGCGTGAACGAGATCTCAGCAGCGGAGGCGCTTCACCAGTTCCGCCGCGAGGCGGGCGATCTGCGCGATCTGTCTTTCGACACCATTTCCGGCGCCGGGCCGAACGGTGCGATCGTCCATTACCGGGTGAGCGAGGAGACCAATCGCGCGCTGAAGCCCAACAGCGTCTATCTGGTCGATTCCGGAGGGCAGTATCCGGACGGGACGACAGACATCACCCGCACGGTCTGGATCGGCCCGGACGCGCCGCCCGAGGAAGTGAAGGACCGCTTCACCCGCGTCCTGAGGGGCCACCTTGCCCTGGCGAACCAAACTTTCCCGGCGGGGACGATCGGCAGCCAACTGGACACCATCGCACGGCAGTTCCTGTGGCGCGCCGGGCTCGATTACGCCCATGGTACCGGGCACGGCGTCGGCAGCTTCCTTGCCGTCCACGAAGGGCCGCAGCGGATCGCCAAGCCCCGCGGCGGACAGACCGGCGGCGAGCAGGAGCTGCTGCCCGGCATGATCCTTTCCGACGAGCCCGGCTATTACAAGACCGGCGAATACGGAATCCGGATCGAGAACCTCGTCGCGGTGGAAGAACGCCGAATCCAGGGGATGGAAGGCAAATGGCTGGGTTTCGAGACGCTGACTCTCGCCCCGATCGATCGCCGGCTGGTCGACATCGATGCCATGACGCTTGAGGAACGGAGCTGGTGGAACGCCTATCATGCGCGGGTGCGGGAGGTCCTTTCACCGCTGCTTGAGGGCGACGTCCGCAGCTGGCTGGAGGAGCAATGCGCACCGCTCTGACGCGCCCGGAACAGGAGTAGAGACCATGCCCGCACTCAGCCTGGAGCAACGCCCGATCCATCTGGGGCGCGGCGGCACTGCGGAACCTCAGCCGCCTTTTCCGGAGGGCCCGGAGGCCATGCAGTGGTACATGGATTACGCCGCGCGCCATGCGGTTGACGGGGCGGAGGGGCGGCTGGTTTCCATGCATCGCTTCACCGGCGATTGGGGAAGCTGGGAAATGCACCCCGCAGGCGCGGAGATCGTCATCTGCGTCCAGGGCGAAATGGAGCTGGTGCAGGAAGCGGCGGATGGCAGCCATAGCCGTACGCGGCTTGCGGCCGGCGGATATGCGATCAACCCGCCGGGCACCTGGCACACGGCCGATATCGCGCAGGAGGCGGTGGCGCTGTTCATCACCGCTGGCGAAGGAACCCGGCACCGTGAACGTTGATTGCCAACCCTCCGGCTGCCGATTGCCGCCAGATGAACGCTGGCCCGATCCTGCGACAATTTGCGACAAAAAAGACGCGATGCGGCATAATCGCGCGACAGGCCGTGACTAGAAAGGACCCTGAGAGCTGCGGGATTCCCATCCCATCCTCCCCCTCCCGGAAGCCCGCAGCTCCAACTTTCAGATGAACATGGAGCACTATCAATGCGAAAATTGACCCCCGCGCTTTACGGCGCGTTGGCGGCGGCCGCTGCCCTGTCGGTGGCCGGTGCGGCCATCGCCCAGACCGCAGATGCCCCCGCCGCCAAGGCGGGAGCCAGGGAGCATCGCGCAATGAGTCCCTCGACCCGCGCGGAAGCTCAGGCCCACGCCGCACGGATGTTCGAGCGGCTCGATGCGAATGGCGACGGCCAACTCAACGCGGATGACCGCCAGGCGCGCGTGGCGCAGCGTTTCGCAAAGCTCGACGGCAATGGCGACGGCGCGCTGAGCCTGGAGGAATTTTCCTCTGCGCATGAAAAGCGCGGCGAAGGCATGCGCGGTGCAAAGGGCGATCGCCACCACCGCATGGGCCATGGGCGCGGCGGCATGATGCGCATGATGGCGCAGAAGGCCGACACGAATGGAGACAATCAGGTTTCCGCAGCCGAATTCGAGGCCGCGGCTCTGGCGCGTTTCGATGCGGCCGATGCCGATGGCAACGGGACCGTGACGGCCGAGGAGCGCAAGGCGGCGATGCAGAAGATGCGCGAAGGCCGCAAGCAGGCCAGAGCGGAATGGCGTTCGAAACGGGCCGCTCAGCAGCCGGGCACGGCCGACTGACGCCATGACGAAGCCGAAGGGCGGGGGCGCATTCGATGAATGACGAACCGGCGCCTACCCGTCTCCTCCTGGTAGATGACGAGGCAAGCCTTCGCGAGCCCCTGGCTGAGTATCTCACCCGCCAGGGGTTTGCCGTGAGTCAGGCAGAAACCGCCGCGGCGGCGCGCAGCCTGCTGCTGCAGGAATCGCCCGAGCTGGTGCTGCTGGACATCATGATGCCGGGCGAGGACGGCCTTTCGCTGTGCCGGCACCTCACCGAGACGAAGGATCTGCCGGTCATCCTGCTGACCGCACGCGGGGAGGCGACCGACCGGATCGTCGGGCTGGAGATCGGCGCGGACGATTACGTGGTCAAGCCATTCGAGCCGCGTGAGCTCGTCGCCCGGATCAAGAGCGTGCTGCGGCGCGCTTCGCGCGGTGGGCCTCCGGCGGAGGAAGATGCCCTCTACGAATTCGAAGGCTGGCGGCTCGATCCGGTGAAGCGGCGGTTGACCGATCCGAAGGGGGCGCTGGTTTCGATATCCTCTGCTGAGTTCCGCCTGCTCGCCGCCTTCCTTTCCAATCCCCGCAAGGTGCTCGATCGCGATCGGCTGCTGGACCTCGTCCAGGGGCGCGAGGCGCATATGTTCGACCGGGCGGTGGACAATCAGGTGAGCCGCCTGCGCCGCAAGCTGGAGGAGGATTCGCGCGAGCCGCGGCTGATCCAGACGGTGCGCGGGGGCGGCTATGTGCTCGCGGCGGATGTTCGCAGGATCGCGCCGGAGGGCCGATGAGGCTCTCGCTCTGGCCGCGCAGCCTGTTGGGGCAGATGCTGCTGTCGGTGGCGGTGGCGCTGCTGGTCGCGCAGGGAATTTCGGGCTTCCTTCTCTGGCGTTCGCAGGAGCAGCGCCGCGAGGAGCTGCTGATGAACGCAGCCGCCTTCCGGCTGGTGGCGCCGCTCGACGATGATGGGCCGCCGCGCCGCGGCCTGCGAAGGGGTTTCTATCGCATAGAGCTGGAGCGGACCCCCGATTTCGAGATCACGGCCAGTGACGAACGGCATAGAAGCCGCGAGGAGCGCCTGCGCGCCATCCTGACGCGCGAAGGCTTCGCGGTGAGTGACGTGCGCGTGGTCACCCACCCGATCCGCGAAGATCCCCACGCCCTGAACAGCCTGCGCGAACGCCCCCGCTTCCGCAGCAGTCCGGAGCTTCCCACCCGCGAATTGCTGCTCGCCGCCTGGCAGGCGGAGCCCGACGGGGACTGGATGGTCGCGCGGCTACCGGTGCGCGAGCGCGAGCCGCGTGCCCCCAGCGGCTTCGTTCTTCAGACGATCGTGCTCTACATCGTGCTGGTCGGCGGGCTGGCGCTGCTGCTCCGCCGGATCACGCGCCCGCTCGCCGCGCTTACCGCCCGGATGGAACGCTTCGCGCTCTCGCGCGAGACCAACGGGCCGCTTGAACCCGCCGGCCCTGACGACACGCGCCGGCTTATCGAGGCGCATAATGCGATGGAGGCACGCGTCGGTGCCTTGCTCGATGAAAAGGATGTGATGCTCGGCGCGATCGGCCACGACCTGAAGACGCCGCTCGCCGCGCTACGGGTGCGGATCGAATCGGTCGAGGATGAGACCGAGCGGGAGCGCATGGCCGCCACGATCGAGGATATCGCCCGGACACTGGACGACATCCTTTCGCTGGCGCGCGTGGGCCGCCCATCGGACTCGCCCGAGAATACCGAGCTCGCCGCGCTTACCGCGTCGGTGGTGGAGGAGTTCGAGGACCTGCAGGAAAATGTCGAGCTGGGCGAGACCAGGCGGATCGCGCTCACGGTCCGGACGACCTGGCTGCGCCGCGCCTTGCGCAACCTCGTCGCCAATGCGCTGCGCTATGGCGGCAATGCGCGAGTCTCGCTGCTGCAGGACAAGCAGCAGGTGACGATCCGGGTCGAGGATGACGGGCCGGGCATTCCCGAAGGCGAGATCGAGGCGATGCTTGAGCCGTTCCGCCGCGGCGAGGCCTCGCGCAGCCGCGAGACGGGCGGGGCAGGGCTGGGCCTGACGCTGGCCCGGGCGATCGCGAAGCAGCACGGTGGCAGCCTCCACCTCGAGAACCGTTACGCTGCGGACGGCTCTGTCGCCGGGCTGACCGCAGAGATTCGCCTGCCGATCGACTAGGCAGGACACAGAGCTTTTCTTCGAAACGGCGCGCCAACGCATGCGGGCGCAGCGAAGTTCGCTCCTAACGCATCAGGCCGCCGATGATATTGCGCACGAAGCGGCCGGCCAGCGGCCCTGCAAGATCGGTCGCGATCGAGCCGAGGCCGGAGCTAAGCGCGGTCTTCATCGGGTTGGCGCGCGATTTGCGGCCGGTGATCGCGCCCGCCGCAATCGACGCGCCCGATCCGGTCGCGGCGCCGGTCGCGCGCTTCAGGGCCTTGCCCCAGATGCTGGTGGTCTTGCGGCTGCGCTTGCGGACTTCCTCCTCGCCCCGTTCGTCCACTTCCCGGGCAGTCGCGGCGGCATCGGCAGCCTTTTGCGCCAGCAGCTCTTCGGCGCTTTCGCGGTCGACCACTTCGTCATACTTGCCTTCGACCGGACTGACCGAGCGGATGATCGCGCGTTCCTTCTCGTTCACCGGGCCGAGGCGGGAGCGCGGCGGCGCGATCAGCGTGCGCTGGACAATGGAGGGCGCGCCGTCTTCCTGCAGGGTCGATACCAGCGCTTCGCCCACGCGTAACTCGGTGATCGCGGTCTCGACATCGAGTTCGGGATTGATCCGGAAGGTCTCGGCCGCCGCCCGGATCGCCTTTTGGTCGCGCGGGGTGAAGGCCCGCAGCGCGTGCTGCACGCGGTTGCCCAATTGGCCTGCCACTTCCTCCGGCACGTCGGTGGGATTCTGCGTGACGAAGAACACGCTCACGCCTTTGGAGCGAATCAGGCGCACGACCTGCTCGACCTTGTCCTGCAGCGCCTTGGGGGCATCGTCGAACAGCAGGTGCGCTTCGTCGAAGAAGAACACCAGCTTCGGCTTCTCCGGATCGCCGATCTCGGGCAGCGATTCGAACAGCTCCGCCAGCAGCCACAGCAGGAAGGTGGCGTAGAGGCGCGGGCTGCGCATCAGCCGGTCGGCCGCGAGCACGTTGATATAGCCGCGCCCCTGCTCGTCGACGCGCAGGAAATCGTCGATCTCCAGCGCCGGCTCGCCGAAGAACTGCGCGCCACCCTGGCTTTGCAGGGTCAGGAGCTGGCGCTGGATTGCGCCCACGCTGGCCTTGGAGACGTTGCCGTATTTCGTAGTCAGCTCCGCCGCATGCTCCGCCGTATGAGCCAGCATCGCCTGGAGATCATCAAGGTCGAGCAGCAGCAAGCCCTGCTCGTCGGCAAAGCGGAAGACGATGTTGAGCACGCCTTCCTGCGTGTCGTTGAGGTCGAGCAGGCGCGCGAGCAGCAAGGGGCCCATTTCGGACACGGTGGTACGGATCGGGTGCCCCTGCTCCCCAAAGAGGTCCCAGAAGATCGCCGGATTGTCGGCATAGCTGTAATCGGACATGCCGAGCTCGCGTGCGCGCTCTTCCAGCTTGTCGGCATTCTTGAATGTCGGGGAGCCTGCCATCGAGATGCCCGCCAGGTCGCCTTTCACATCGGCGACGAAGACGGGAACACCGTGGGCCGAAAAGCTTTCGGCAATACCCTGGAGCGTAACGGTCTTGCCCGTGCCGGTCGCGCCGGCAATCAGCCCGTGGCGGTTGGCGCGCGTCAGGCGCAATACCTGCCGCTCTCCATTGGCGGCCAACCCGAGGAAGATTTCGCCCATGCCCTGCCTGCTCCCTGCTCCTGGTCCTGAACGATGTGGCGGATGCATGCTGCGCAGGTCAAGCGCTCGACTTGCGCGACAAAGCCACTAAGGCAGGGGCGATGGCCAGCCGGCAACCTTTCGTCCTGCTTGACGATGCGCGCGTGAACGGCGCGAGCGATGCGCAATTGTTCGAGAATCCGCGCGAAATCTTCGTCGCCCGCAGGCCGGGCGAAGTGTCTGCCGTGCTCGAGGCGGCCGATGCGGCGCGGCGCAGGACGGGCGGGACGCTGGCGGGCTATCTCGCTTACGAGGCGGGACTCGCGCTGGAGGAACGGCTGGTCCCGCTGGGCGCGGCGCGCACCGGGGCCGATGGTCCGCTCGTGTGGTTCGGCCTGTTCGACCGCGGCGAGACGATAGCGCCCTCCGACGTTCCGCGCTGGCTGGAGGAGCATGCCGAACCCGGCCCGCCCCCCTCGATCGGGCCAATGCAGCCGCAGATCTCGACCGGCGCCTATATCGAGCAGTTCGACCGTCTGCAGGAAGCGATCCGCGCGGGCGACATCTACCAGGCCAACCTGACAATGCAGATGGCAGGCTCCACCCGCGGCGATCCGCTGGCGCTCTACGCCGCGATCCGCCCGGCGGCGAATGCCGGCTATGGCGGGGTGATCTTCGACGGGTCGCACTGGCTGCTGAGCTTCTCTCCCGAGCTGTTCTTCTCGCTGCAGGGCCGCTCGGCCAAGGCCAAGCCGATGAAGGGCACGCGCCCGCGTGGGCGCACGCAGGAGGAAGACGAGCAGCTGCACGCGGAGCTCGGGGCATCGGTGAAGGACAAGGCCGAGAACCTGATGATCGTGGACCTGCTGCGCAATGACCTTTCGCGGGTGGCGGAGCCAGGCTCGGTCAAGGTCGACGATCCCTTCACCATCGAGAGCTACCCCACGGTCCACACGATGGTCTCCACTATCCGGGCGCAGCTTCAGGAAGGGCTGGGCGCGATGGACATGATTCGCGCGCTGTTCCCCTGTGGCTCGATCACCGGGGCACCGAAGATCCGCGCGATGGAGCTGATCGAGACCACCGAGCGCGATGCGCGCGGGCCCTATTGCGGTGCGATCGGGCGGATCGACGGGCCGAAAGACGGACATGACGGCGATGCCGCCTTCAACGTCGCCATCCGCACGCTCCGCCTGACGCCGGAGGAGAACCATCGCTGCTCCGCCGCGCTGGGCGTCGGGGGCGCGATCGTGGCCGACAGCACGGCGATGTCCGAATGGCGCGAATGCCTGGTCAAGGCGGATTTCGTGCGCCAGGCCGCCGCCGGCTTCGACCTGATCGAGACCATGGGTTTCGATCCGGAGACGGGCATCGCCCATCTGGAATTGCATCTCGAACGAATGAAGGCGAGCGCGGCCGAGCTGGGCTTCGCGTTTGACCGGCACGTGGCGCGCAACCGCATCCAGGCGCTGTGCTTCGAGCTGGAGGCGCCGGCCAAGCTGCGCCTGCTGCTCGCGCGCAGCGGTGCGATCACGCTGGAGACGGCGCCGATGCCGCCCGCCGCCACGGGGCCGGTGCCTTGCGCCGTGGTGGCGCAGCCGGTCGTCTCCGGCGACTGGCGGCTGCGGCACAAATGCACCGACCGCGCCTTCTACGAAGTGGCGCTGGAGCTTGCACGCGGGGCCGGCGCGGGCGAGGCGCTGCTGATCCGCGACGATGGGCTGCTGACCGAAGGCAGCTACACCAACATCTTCGTCGAACGCGGCGGCGAGCTCATCACCCCGCCGCTTGCCCTGGGCCTGCTCCCGGGGGTGCTGCGCCGCTCGCTGATCGAGGAGGGCAGGGCCCGCGAGGGCGAATTGCGCGTGGCCGACCTCGCCGAGGGCTTCTATATCGGCAACGCCACGCGCGGGCTGATGGAAGCGAGACTGGTGGGCGAATGAGCAAGGCATATATCTCGCAGGCGCTGCAGCGGGTCGAGGTTTCGCGGACCAATGCGATGACCGACCGCGCGACCGAGCTGCGCGACCAGGGTCGCGACATCATCTCGCTTTCGGTGGGGGAGCCGGATTTCCCCACGCCTGCCCATGTGATCGAAGCGGCCAAGGCCGCGCTCGACGCGGGGGAGACGAGATACACACCCGTCACCGGCACGATGCGGCTGAAAGAGGCGGCGGCGCTGCATTACAGGCGCGATCTGGGCATAGCGACCGAGGCGAGGGACGTGATCGTCAGCGCAGGCGGCAAGCAGGCGATCTTCCATGCCCTGATGGCAACGATCAGCCCTGGCGAAGAGGTGATCGTGCCGGCGCCCTGGTGGGTCAGCTACCCGCAGATCATCCGCTTCGCCGGCGGCAGGGTCGTGCCGCTGATCACTCATGCGAAGGACGGTTTCCGCTTCTCGCCCGCCGATCTGGAGGCGCTGATCGGCCCCGCCACGCAGTGGGTCATGCTCAACAGTCCCGGCAATCCCACCGGCGCGGTCTATCCGCGCGAGATGCTGGAAGGCATCGGCGAAGTGCTGCGCCGGCACCCACGCGTGATGGTGCTGTCCGACGATATCTACGCGCCGCTGAACTATACCGGCCAGCCGCATGCCACGCTGGCCAATCTCTGCCCGGACCTTGCCGAGCGCATCTGCACCGTGTCGGGCGTTTCCAAGAGCCACGCGATGACCGGCTTTCGCATCGGCGTCGCCACCGGCCCCGCCTGGCTGATCTCGGCCATGGGGCGGCTGCAATCGCACAATTCGGGTAATCCCGCCTCGATCAGCCAGGCCGCTGCCGTCGCCGCCTTCGAAGGGCCGCAGGATTTCCTTCCCGGCTGGTGCGAGCGCTTCCGCGCAAGGCGCGACATGGTGGTGAGCGCGATCAACGCAGTCCCGGGCCTCTCCACTCCGGTGCCGGACGGCGCGTTCTATTGCTTCGTCGACGCCGCGCCGTGGATGGAGCGCTTCGGAGACGACGAAGCGCTGGCGATGCACCTGCTCGATCACGGCGTGGCGGTTGTCGCCGCTTCGGCCTTCGGAGGCAAAGACGGCTTTCGCATCAGCTTCGCCACCGACGAGGCGGTGCTGGAAGAGGCGATGCGGCGGATCGCATCGGCCCTGACATGAGCAATGCCGTTCAGGATGAAGGGGGGCGGAGTGCATGACCGCCATCCCCATCCTCTATGAAGATGGCGAAGCGCTGGTGATCGACAAGCCGGGAGGATTGCCGCTCAGCCCGCCGCGGGCCGGCGGCGAATCGCTGATCAATCACCTGGAGGAGCTCAAACTCGGCTTCCAGCGCCCGCCGATGCCGGTTCACCGGCTCGATGCGGACACGTCGGGCTGCCTGCTCCTGGCGCGCAATCCCAAGGCGCTGAAGCGCTTCGCCCGCGCTTTCGAGGAGCGGCGGGTGGAGAAGAGCTATATCGGCCTGGTGGCGGGCGAGATCAGCGAAACGGAAGGCACGATCGAACTCGCTCTTTCCAAGATCAGCAGCCGCGAAGAAGGCTGGCGGATGATTGCCGCGCGCAAGGGCAAGCCCGCCATCACGCATTGGGCCAGGCTCGCCGTCATCGGCGGCAATACGCTGGTCAAGTTCATGCCGGTGACCGGCCGCACCCATCAGATCCGGATTCATGCGCTCGCCGGCCTTGGCTTCCCGCTCGTCGGTGACCCGGTCTATGGCACCTCCGACAGCGGGCGGGGCTCGCCCGCGCCGCGCACCATGCTTCACGCCTCCGGCCTTGTCCTGTTTCGGGAGAACAAGCCGCCGATCGCGGCCGCCGCGCCGCTGCCCGCCGATTTCGAACCGTTCGGAGTCAGGCCATTCGATGGCTGACGGCGATCCGGTCGCACGCGCGCTGGCGCTGGCGGAGGAAAGCTTCATTGCCGCCTCCGGCCCCGGCGGCCAGAACGTCAACAAGGTGGCGACGGCGGTTCAGCTTCGCCTGGACGTCTATGCGCTGCGCCTTTCGCCCGAAGTCTTCCACCGGCTCAAGGCGCTCGCCGGCAGCCGGATGAATGCCAAGGGCGAGATCGTGCTGACCGCCCGCCGCTTCCGCACGCAGGAAGCCAACCGCGAGGATGCCCGCGCGCGCCTTTCCGAACTGATCGAAAAAGCGCAGCAGGAACCCAGGCGGCGCGCAAAGACACGGCTCAACCGGGTCGGCAAGACGAAGCGGCTGGAGTCGAAGAAGAAGCGCGGAACGGTGAAGGCCAATCGCCGCAAGGTCGATTGGTAGGGGCGCGGGCCGCAGACAGGTAGAAAATCCTCCCTGTGAGGCGCAGCCTCATGGGGAGGGGGACCGCGCCGGCGCATCCGGCGTGGTGGAGGGGCCCATTCCGCCCTTGCCCCTCCGCCGGACGCCTGCGGCGCCCGCCACCTCCCCATCGCCTCCGGCGACAGGGAGGATCATGCATGCCGCCCCTGTTCCGCTTGACTTTTCGGCCTGTCTCGCGCAATGGCCGCGCCCTGTATGGGCGGCTGCGCAAAGGCCGCCTTGTTGTTTCAGGGCCGCCCAGGCCACTTTCTAGAATCAGGACACCGCCATGGCGAAGCCCGCAACCGTCAAGATCAAGCTGGTCTCCACCGCCGACACCGGCTTCTTCTATGTCACGAAGAAGAATCCGCGGAACATCACCGAGAAGATGAGCTTCCGCAAATATGATCCCGTCGCGCGCAAGCACGTCGAGTTCAAGGAAGCGAAGATCAAGTAAGCTGAAGGCTGAACGTCGGGATCGTTTCAGGTTCACCGTTGGTTCAATGCTTCGTGTTACAGGACGAGGCATGAAGCGGAATTCTCTCAAACATCTGATCGCTCGGCCGGTGATGGCCGGAATGCTTGCCGTCGCCGCGCCTGCCGCGCTGCTTGCGCCTGCGGCGCCCGTGGCTGCGGCAAACGATGCCCGGCTCGACCAGGCAGTGAAGGCGCTGCGATCGATCTCCACCATGCGCGCGGACTTCATTCAGACGGACCGCAGCGGGCAGCGCCTCAGCGGCGTGCTGACGATGAAGCAGCCGGGCAAGCTGCGCTTCGAATATGAAGACAGCGCCAACATGCTGATCGTGGCGGATGGGCGCGCGCTGACGCTGATCGATTACGACGTCTCGCAGGTTCAGCGCTGGCCAATCAAGAATTCGCCGCTCGGCGCGCTGCTCGATCCCAATCGTGACGTCGCGCAATATGGCAAGCTTCAGCCGACCGCGAATTCCGATGTGATAAGTGTCGAGGTGCGCGATCCGAAGCGGCCCGAATACGGCATGATCACGCTGATCTTCGTCAAGCAGCCGAGCGCCCCCGGAGGGCTGGAGCTGGTGAGCTGGGTCGCGCTCGATTCGCAGAACCAGAGGACCACGGTTCGGCTCTCGAATCATAGATACGGCATCTCGGTCCCTGACAGCACATTCAGATTTAAGGACCCCCGCGTAACGACTCGTCGCCCGCGTTAAACGTCCCGTCAGAAACCTGCCTTCGGGGTGCGGCGAGCCGCCAGCGCCTGTTCATTGCATAGCAAGCCCTCCCCCCCTAAAACCGGCCCCACAAGGCGGCACGAGGCGGGTTTCCCCCCTGTTGCCCTGGCCTCCCCACACAGGCCGCCTTGTCAGGCGTGACGAACGCTTAAACGGAACCCCCGTCCCCAATGCCCCCGGGACGGGGGTTTTAGTTTGGTCCGGGGTTAGTCTCCCTTCCGCCGCGCTCCGTTCTTGGCGGTTCATTCGCCCGCGAGTGTGCGGCCTTGTCGCCCCGCGCCAAGCCACCTAAAGCCCGCGCATGGTCAAGATCGCATCCTGGAACATCAATTCGGTTCGTCTGCGCATGCCCATTGTGGAGCGCTTCCTGAAGGAGGAAGCGCCCGATGTGCTTTGCCTGCAGGAGATCAAGACGATCGAAGGCAGCTTTCCTCACAAGGCTTTCGAGGAGCTGGGATACACCTATCGCGCGGTGCACGGGCAGAAGGGTTATCATGGCGTCGCCACCGTCAGCCGCATTCCCCTGCGGGAGTTCTCTCGCCATGATTGGCAGGACAATGGCGAGGCGCGGCATCTGGGCGTCGAACTTCTGGGGCCCGGTCAGGGCATGATCCTGGAGAATGTCTACGTGCCCGCGGGCGGCGACATTCCCGACCGCACTCTCAATGTGAAATTCGGGCAGAAGCTCGATTTCCTGGAGCGGATGACCCGCTGGGCCGATGCCGTTGACCGGCCGACCCTGATCGTCGGGGATTTCAATATCGCCCCGCTCGAATCGGACGTCTGGAGCCACAAGCAGCTGCTGCGCGTAGTCAGCCACACGCCGATCGAGGTTGAAACGCTGCAGCGCTTCAAGGATGCGCATGGCTGGGTGGATATCGGGCGTGAACATATCCGGGCGCCCGAACGCTATTACAGCTGGTGGAGCTACCGGGCGAAGGACTGGAAGGTGGGCGACCGCGGGCGCCGGCTGGATCATATGTGGGCCTCGCCGGAACTGGCAAAGCAGGCAGCGCGGCACAGTGTGCTGGAAGCGGCACGCGATTGGGAGAAGCCAAGCGATCACGTGCCGTTGATCTCGGAGTTCGCGCTCTGACGGGCGGCTCGCCTTCGGCAGAGCCGCCGCTGGCGGTGCCTTCACCGGCGCGCCGCGCGGCACAGGCGGTAGATGCGCTGCGCCATGGCTGGCCGATCGCCGTTGCAGGCGGGCCGGTGCTGCTGCCGGTGGAGACCGCGATCGCCGCCCGGGCATCGGCGGGCGGAATGCTGATCTCGGCCGCGCGGGCAGCGACACTCAAGCTCGCCAATCAGCGCGAAGCGGCCGAGCCGGACGCGCCGGTGCTGATCCGGGGCGCGGAGGATTTCGATCTTGCTACCGCGCGGCCCATTGCCGACCCGGCGCTGGATCTGGCGGCGCCGCTCAAGGGCCCGTTCAAGGCCGAGCCGCTTGCCTGGAAGGAGGCGGCCACCGCCGCGATGGATCTGGCGCGGCTCGCGGGGATCCTGCCGGCCTTCCTCGTCGATGCGTCGGATGCGGGCGAGGCGCAGCCGGTGGCGCCGGGCGATCTTGCCGCCTTTCGCGATCCCGCGGCGCTTGCCATCGCCACCCGTGCGCATCTGCCGGTGGCGGCGGCTGAGGATGCCCAGATCGTGGCCTTCCGCAGCGCGGACGACATGCGCGAGCATGTCGCGTTGATCGTCGGGCGGCAGGATTCGGGGCGGGCGCCGCTTGTCCGCCTGCATTCCGAATGTCTCACAGGCGATATCCTCGGCAGCCTGAAATGCGATTGCGGGCCGCAGCTCGATGCGGCGCTGCATGCGATGGCGGAGGAGGCCGGCAAGGGTGGCTGGGGCGTGCTGCTTTATCTGAGGCAGGAAGGGCGCGGCATCGGCCTGGTCAACAAGCTCAGGGCCTATCGCCTGCAGGATCAGGGCTTCGACACGCTTGAGGCGAACCGGCGGCTTGGCCTGCCGGAGGAAGCACGCGATTTCCCGGTCGCGGCGCGGATGCTCGAGCTGCTGGGCGTGGAGTCGATCCGGCTGATGACCAACAATCCGGCGAAGGTGGATGCGCTTGTCGCCGCCGGGATCGATGTCACGGAGCGGGTGCCGCACCAGCTTCCGCCCAACCCCCACAATGCCCGCTATCTGGCGACCAAGCGCGACCGGGCGGGGCATCTGCTGAGATGAGCGTCTGGGTCATCCGGGCCGAGGCGGAGGGGGACGAGGATGCGATCGTGGACGTGGTTGCCGCGGCCTTCGCCGACATGCCTTTCGCTGACGGGACGGAGGCGGAGCTTGTCGGGAAGCTGAGGGAGGACGGCGATCTGGCATTGTCGCTGGTCGCGGTGGAGGGCGGCGCCATCGTGGGCCATATCGGCTTCAGCCCGGTCACCATCGACGGCCGGCAAGGGCGCTGGCTCCAGCTCGCCCCTCTCTCCGTGGCACCTGGCCGCCAGCGGCAGGGGATCGGCTCCGCGCTGGTCGAATATGCCATCGCTCATATGCGCGATGTTGGCGAAGATGGCATCGGCGTTCTCGGCGATCCCGCCTATTACGAACGCTTCGGTTTCCGGCGCTTCGAAGGCCTCGGGACCGAAGGACCACATGGCGAGTATTTTCGCTGGCTGGCCCTGAGGGGAAGCGCGCCGCAGGGAACAGTGCGCTTCGCCCGCGCCTTCGGTTGAGCGTTGGGCGATCGCGATGGGGCCGCAAGTCGATGGGTTGTGCAACCGCGCGGATCGGCCGCCGCTAAGGCTAATTTCGCATTTGCATGTTCCGGCTCTGCGGCTACCGTGCCGCCCTCAAACGGGTCGCAGCGTGCCTGCGCCTCGTTTTCGCAGCAGGAAGAGGGAACCATATGAAGAAGCTCGCTTACGTTGCATTTGCGTCCGCCGCCGCGCTTTCGCTCGCCGCCTGCGGCAGCTCGGAAGATGCCTCGGAAGATGCGATGGCCGATAACGTCGAAGTCCCCGCGGACGAGGCGATGACCGGTGTCGAAGAGCCGGTGCTGGATGCGGGAGCGACTGAAGAGCCGACCGATGCCGCGGACGAAGCCGCTGCGACTACGGAGGAAGCCGCAGACGCAGCCGCTGCTGCAGCGGCCGATGTCGAAGCTGCCGCCGCAGCCGCAGCTAACGGAACCGAAGCTCCGGCGGAATAGCCGCTCGGCGATACGGCGCGAGCCGGAAATGGCGGGCGCGGCCGATGGGCTGCGCCCGCTTTTCCGGTTAGCGCCGCCAGACGGGGCCGGTACGGCCAGTCGCCGTCACTTGGGCGGCTCGACTCCGCCGATAGCCAGTGAAAGCGCGCGAAGCTCGCTGGCGAGGAGATCGAGACGCTGAGCGCCGAAACGGTCGGCGCAAAGCCTCATCACCGCCGCGATGTGCTGCGAGGCCATCTCCACGACGCGAAGGCCCTCCGGCGTCAGGCTTGCCAGGGTGCGACGGCGATCGGCGGGGTCGGTCGAACGCTCGACCAGCTTGCGCCTTTCCAACTCCTTCAGGATCCGGGTGACGCTCGGCGCGTGCAAGTGGCACGCCTTGGCAATGCCGCTGGTGTCAGTGGACCCGTGATCATTGATCACGCGCAGGATGCGCCATTGCGGTTCGGTGACGTCGAATTCACGCAGCCCCTGCTGCATCGGCCCAATCAGTGCTTCCTTCGCCGAAATGAGTACGGCGCTGATCGTCTGCTCGAATGGAGGAAGATTTCGCAAGTCGCTCACCGTCGCCGCCGCGGGGCGCCGCCACCCGGCTGGATGCGACCTGCCCGCGCGATCGAACCCCTGCCCACCGGGCCCCGATCCGTTTCGCAGGCGCGTGGCTATGGGAGCGACCCGTGAAATGATTGCCAGCAGCGGAAGAATGTCTTCCGCGATCCGGAAGCGCATCGAAGCCGCTGCCGCCGGGCGCAAATCCGGACGAAGGCCTGTTGCTGTGGCCGCTTTGCTCCTTTCCCATTCGCCGCGATCCTCTATGATCGCCGGAGTCATGAAACGCCCCGCCCTCCTCGCTCTGGGTAGCCTGCTTGCCATTCTGGCGGGCGGCTGCGACGCGGGGAGTTCCGATCCCGGCCCCGAGCCACCGACGATCGGAGAAACGCGCGCGCTCGAACAGGCGGCCGAGATGCTCGAGGAGCGCAGGCCGCTGAGCGATGTCGCTGAGGAAGGCGAGGCGCAGGCCGACGGCTCGCCACCCGATTCTCCCGCCCCGTAACTCCTGCATGACGGTTCTCGCCCCCTGGATCGGACGCGAGGAGCGTTCCTGCGAAATGCTCGATGAGCCGCTTGCCCGGCGCTGGCTGGCGACCTTCGATCTGCCGCCGCTCAATACCGGCTTGATGCCCCAAGGCGTCCACTGGTGCCTTTGCGTGCCCGATACGCCGGGCGAGAAGCTGGGAATCGATGGCCATCCCTTGCGCGACGGTTCGGCTGACAGCTTCCTTCCGCCAGCACCGGGTCCGCGCCGGATGTGGGCTGGCAGTGCCTGCGAGTTCCTCGCCCCGCTCGCGATCGGCGATCTGGCAGAACGGACAAGCCGGATCGAGGCGATCGAGGAAAAGCAGGGCCGCAGCGGAATGCTGACTTTCGTGACGGTCCTGCACGAGACGGCCGTCAGTGGACGCCTCGCCATACGCGAGCGGCAGACGCTGGTCTATCGCGATGCCCCGCCGCCGGGCTTGCCGCCTGCGCCGCCGCTCTTGGGGGATGCTGTGTTCGAGCCCGACGGGTGGGGGGCGGTGGAGCGAATCACTCCCGGCATGCCGCTGCTGTTCCGCTACTCGGCACTGACGTTCAACACCCACCGCATCCATTACGACGCCGATTACGTCCGTGACGTGGAGGGCTATCGCGGCCCCATCGTTCACGGACCTCTCCTGGCCTCGCTGCTGCTCCAGCTCGCCGCGCGGCAATTCGGCGATAACGCCCTTGCGAGCTTTGCCTTCCGCGCGGTCGGCCCGGCCGTGGTGGGAGAGGAACTCGTCCTCGCCCTTCGCGGTGGAGGCGCCGATATCGAATTGGGTGTCTTCGCTGGAGACGGACGGCAAGTCATGCAGGCAAGCGCGGCACTGCGACGGAGATAAAGCGACAGCCGGCCCTTTTGCTGCCTCAGCGCCAGCCGAGCCAATAGATCGCCGCCGCGCCGAGCACGATCCGGTACCATGCGAAAGGCGCGAAACCGTGGCGGCTGACATAGGCCACGAAGGCGCGGATCACCGCGAGCGCGACGATGAAGGAAACGACGAAGCCGATCGCGATCTCGCCCCAGCCGACTGAGCTCGCCCCCTCGGCCGCGCGCTGGCTGCTATCGAGCAATTCCAGCGTGGAGGCGCCGATCATGGTCGGCACCGCGAGGAAAAAGGAGAACTCCGCCGCCGTCCGCCTCCCGACGCCCATCGCCAAGGCGCCCATGATCGTAGCCCCGGAGCGGCTGACGCCGGGCACCATGGAGAGGCATTGCGCCAGACCGACGCCGATTACCTGCTTGAGCGGCAGATCTCCGACTGCGACGTCCCGGCCAGGCTCGGCGACTTTCTCGATCGCAAGGATCGCGATCCCGCCCCCGATCAGAGCCCAGGCCACGATGGACGGGCTGCCGAGCATGATGTCGATATAGTCCTTCAAGGCGAGGCCGAGGACCGCCGAGGGCAGGAAGGCGACAAGGATGTTGCGCAGGAAGCGCAGCGATGCCGTCTCCAGCCGCAATACGCCGAGCCCTGCATTCCAGAAGGTCGGCCAATACTGAACCACCACGGCCAGGATCGCGCCCAGCTGGATGACCACGTTGAACTGCGACCATTGCGCCGCATCATAGCCGAACAGCTCTGACGCCAGGATGAGGTGCCCGGTCGACGACACAGGCACGAATTCCGTCAGTCCTTCGACAATCCCCAACAGGATCGCGGTGAGCGCAAAGTCCATGGATGCGGCGTGATGACGGGCGCGGCGGTGAAGTCAACCCGCGCGCGCCGCGTCTGTCTCCTTTTCACCAGATGTGGACGCGCTCTTCGGGCGAGAGGTAAAGATCGTCGTCGGGCGTCACGTTGAATGCCTCGTACCACGCGTCCACGTTGCGCAATGGCCCGTTGACCCGGAAATCCGCCGGCGAGTGGGGATCGGTCAGCAATTGCTGGCGCAGACGCTCCGGCCGGATCGCCGTGCGCCAGACCTGCGCCCAGGCGAGGAAGAAACGCTGATCGCCGGTCAGGCCGTCGATGACCGGGGCTTCCTTGCCGCCAAGCGCCATCTTGTAAGCGCGGTAGGCCAGGCTGAGGCCGGAAAGGTCGCCGATGTTCTCGCCCAGCGTCAGCCGCCCGTTGACGCAGGTCTTGCCGTCATCGAGCGGGCAGAACTGATCATATTGCGCTGCGAGCCTGGCACCCTTGGCGTCGAAAGCCTTCCGGTCGGCATCGGTCCACCAATTCTCCAGTTTGCCGGTGGCGGAATATTTGGACCCTTGATCGTCGAAGCCGTGGCCCATCTCGTGGCCGATGACACCGCCGATCGCTCCGTAATTCACCGCCAGGTCGGCGTCCGGCCCGAAGAACGGCTGCTGCAGGATCGCCGCGGGAAAGACGATCTCGTTGAAGACGGGGTTGTAATAGGCATTCACCGTCTGAGGGAGCATGAACCATTCGGCGCGGTCCATCGGTCCGCCCAAACGCGACAAATCCTTGTTCCACTGCCACTCGGCTGCCGAGACGGCATTCCCGAGCGGGTTGTCAGCACTGATCTGAAGGCCCTCATAGGTCTCGAACTCGTCGGGATAGCCGATCTTGGGGAAGAAGGCCTCCAGCTTGGCGACAGCCTGTTCCTTGGTCTCTGGGCTCATCCAGTCGTTTTCCGCGAGACTTTGCGCCAGAGCCTTGCGGAGGTTGCCGACCAGTTCGTCCATCGCCTGCTTGCTCGACTCCGGGAAATAGCGTGCGGCATAGGTTTTGCCGAGAAGCTCGCCGAGCTGGCCTTCGGTAGCCTCGATCGCGCGCTTCCAGCGCGGCTGCTGCTCTTCCGCCCCATTGAGGAACTTGCCATAGAATTCGAAATGGGCCCGATCGATGTCGGACGGCAACACGGCCGCATAGCGAGTCAGCAACTGCGCAGCCATCTGGGCCTTGAGCGTCGCAAGCGGCGTCTCGGCGACCATCTTCATCATCGCGGGCAGCCCGCCGCCAATCTCGGCAAGCGCTTCTTCGCTGAGCCCCAGGGCGGCAGCCTCGTCATCTCCAGGCGGGATCTGCGGAGCGAGGAAATACTCGACCTCGCCCAATCCCGAAGCCTGGAGCAGGTGGCGGACCGGGAAATCGGGCGCGAGCGCGGCGAGCTCGTCTGCGCCAAGCTTGTGATAGGTCAGGTCGCGATTGCGCAGCGCTGTGCGCGCCCATTCGATCTCGGCTACGCGATGCTCGAAGGCGTAGACAGCTTCGGTGGCGGCGGCCGGATCCGCATATCCGGCCTTGCCGAGGAGGAATGCGAGATATTCCTTGTACTTCGCGCGGATCTCCCGGTTTTTCTCGCTGTCCACCAGATAGAGATCGCGGTCCGGCAGGCCCATCCCGTCAAAGCCGACACTGGGGATATAGCTTTCCGGATCCTTGGCATCGATCGTGATGCCCGCTCCCACGAGGCTGGGATAAGCCGAGTCCGCCCACAATTCTGCCAGAGCGTCGAGATCCTGCGCTTCGAAGATGCGAGTCAGGTAGGGATAGGCCGGGGCAAGGCCCTTGGCGTCGATCGCAGCGGTATCGAGATAGGCATCGTAGGCATCGACGATGCGCTGTTCATCCGATCCGGGGGCGTGCTCGCTTGCCACCAACTCGTCGATCAGCGCCTTCACGTCCGCCTTCGACTTCTCGTCGAGATAGGTGAAGGCGCCATATCGCGTGAATTCCGGCGGGATGGGATTGTCGCGCACCCACTTGCCGTTGACGTAGGCGAAGAAGTCGTCGCCCGGGTCGACCGATGGATCGAGCGAGGAGGGATCCACCCCCCAGCTGCCGAACGACATTTGCGGGCCGGAGGGTTCCTGCGTCGCCTCCTGTGTGGGCTCCTGCGCCGCAGCGGGAGCGACAAGGGCCAGCAGCGCGGCCGAAGCGCCGGTTGCGAGGATCGATCGGATCATTGAAATACCTCTGAGTGCTGGAGTGGGCGCATCGGGGCCCGCGACAGGAACAGGAATTGCCTTAACCGCTCGTGTAGCAAGTTTGAGGTCGATGGTCGGTTTCAATTGATACTTCGTCGAAAACAGCTGCCGCATCAAGATGCTATAGCTGCTCGACTTGATCGAATTGAAGAGCGGCAAGCCTGGAATAGAGCCCGCCGGCCGAAGAGAGTTCGCCGTGGGTGCCCTGCTCCACGATCCGCCCCTCCTCCATCACAACGATGCGGTCGGCGGCGCGGATGGTTGCCAGCCGGTGCGCGATCACCAGCGTGGTGCGATCCCGCATCAAGCGGTCGAGCGCCTGCTGCACCAGGCGTTCGCTTTCCGCGTCCAGAGCGCTTGTCGCCTCGTCCAGCAGCAGGATGGGCGCGTCGCGCAGCAGGGCACGGGCAATCGCCACGCGCTGCCGCTGTCCGCCGGAAAGGCGCGCGCCGCCTTCACCCAGGAAGGTGTCGAGCCCCTGCGGAAGGCTCTTGAGGAACTCTTCCGCATTGGCTGCGCGGGCAGCCTCCCAGATCGCTTCGTCATCGGCCTCCCACGCTCCGTAGCGCAGATTGTCGCGCGCGCTGGCGGCAAACAGCGTGCCGTCTTGCGGCACCAGCGCTATGCGGCGGCGGACCTCCGCGGGGTCGGCGCTGGTTAGTGGCACGCCGTCAAGGCGCACCATGCCCGCCTGCGGATCGTAGAACCGCTCCGCGAGCTGGAACAGGGTAGACTTGCCCGCACCAGACGGCCCGACGATTGCCACCGTCTCGCCAGGTTCGACTGTCAGGGTGAAATCCTGCACCGCCGCGACTTCGGGCCGCGTCGGATAGCGGAAGGTGACGTTCTGGAAGGCCAGGTTGCCTCGCGCGATCTCCGGCAAGGCGAGTGGCCGGGCCGGCGATGCGATGGCAGGCTTTTCCTTCAGCAATTCGTTGAGGCGGCTGGCCGCACCGGCGCCGCGCAGCAGATCGCCATAGACTTCGGTGAGCGAGCCGAAGGCGCCCGCCACGATCACGCCGGTGATGACGAAAGCGGCAATCGTGCCGCCGCTCAGCGTTCCTTCGGCCACTTGCAGCGCACCGCGCCACATCAGCAGGGTGATGGAGCCGAAGACCACCACGATCACGGTGGCGGTCATCGCCGCGCGCATCAGGATGCGGCGGCGCGCGGTCTCGAAGGTTCGCTCCACTCCGGAGGCGAAGCGACGATGCTCGCGCTCTTCCTGGTTGAACGCCTGGACGATCTTCATCGCGCCGAGCACTTCGGCAGTGAGGGCGCCGACATCGGCCACGCGGTCCTGGCTGTCGCGCGACAGCGCGCGCAGCCGCCGACCGAACCACATGACCGGCAGGATCACCACAGGCAGCGCGATGAAAAGGGAAAGGGTGAGCTGCGGCGCGAGATAAAGCAGATAGCCGACGCCGCCGATGGCCATGATGAGGTTGCGCAGCGCCACTGAGACGGTGGTGCCGACGACATGCTCGATCTGCGCGGTGTCCGCCGTCATGCGCGAGGAGATTTCCTTGGGGCTGTTCTCCTCGAAGAAGCCCGGCGAAAGACGGAGCAGGTTCTTCTGAACTGCGAGGCGGATGTCCGCGACGACCCGCTCCCCGAGCCAGCTCACGAAATAGAAGCGGCACGCCGTACCTATCGCCAGCACGCCGACGATCAGCAGCAGGTATCGAAACCAGCGCCCGATGTCCGCCGGATTCCCCCCTTGGGCGAAACCGCGGTCGATGATCAGGCGAAAGCCCGCCGGAATGGCCAGAGTGGCCGCGGCGGTCACCAGCAAGGCGATCGCGGCCAGCGCGAGCGCGCCGGGATAGCGGATTGCCGCCTGCCAGATCATCGCCAGCGGACCAAGACTGTCCGCAGGCTCCACATCCGGCCGCAATTGGGGAGAGCGTGCCATGCGCGCCGCCTAGCCGATTGTTGGATACGATTGAAGCGTCCGCGGTGGGCCGGACGCGCTTATTCATTCCTTCGATGAACGCGCGCAATTATGCCGCATTGCAACATGGGCCGTTTCGCGGCACGATGGCGGCAGGAACCCACCAGATCGCAGCCGGAGTCGGTCGCTTCAGGGGAACATCACCGTGCTCTACCATGCCTATGAGATTCAGCGCGCGCTGCTTTCCAGCGCCAGCGCGATGGCTTCGGTCGGGGCGAAAATGCTCTCCAACCCGAACAACCCCTGGGGCTATGTCGGCGCCGCTCCGTTCGTCGCCTCGGCGCTCGAGGTCTTCGCTCATACCTATGCGCCGCGCGGAAAGCCCGATTTCGGGATTTCGGAAGTCTATGCCGGAGGGAAGCAATATCCGGTCTCGGAAACGGTGGTGCTCACCAAGCCGTTTTGCGAGCTGCGCCACTTCAGGCGGGAAGATCTGCCGGAGGACGCGCCCCGGCTGCTGATCGTCGCGCCGATGAGCGGGCACTATGCCACCTTGCTGCGTGGCACGGCCGCGCGAATGGTCGAGAACCAGGACGTCTATGTCACCGACTGGGCGGACGCGAAGATGGTGCCGCTGGATGCCGGCCCGTTCGATCTCGACGATTACATCGACTACCTGATCGAGTTCCTGGAGTTCCTGGGGCCGAATACGCATGTGATGGCTGTCTGCCAGCCCTCCGTTCCTGCCTTTGCGGCAACCGCCATCATGGGCCGACAGGACCATCCCTGCCGGCCGGCCAGCCTGACCATGATGGGCGGACCGATCGATACCCGCGCCTCGCCGACCGGGGTGAACGCGGTGGCGAGCGAGCGGCCGCTGAGCTGGTTCCGCAACAATGTGATCACCACCGTGCCGATGTCCTATCCGGGCGCCGGGCGGAAGGTCTATCCGGGCTTTCTGCAGCTCTCCGGCTTTATCGCGATGAATCTGGGCAGCCACCTCATCAGCCATTACCAATATTTCAATCACCTGGTCGAAGGCGACGGGGAAAGCGCGGCCGCGCATCGCAGGTTCTACGACGAATATCTCTCGGTGTGCGACCTGACCGCCGAATTCTATCTCCAGACGGTGCAGCATGTGTTCAAGGAGCATGCTCTGCCGCTCGGCAAGTTCGTCCATCGCGGGGAGCCGATTGACCTCGCCGGAATCCGCGACACCGCGCTGCTCGCGATCGAGGGCGGGCGAGACGATATTTCGGGCATCGGCCAGACGCGGGCGGCGCTGGATCTCGCCTCTGGGCTTCCCGCCTCACGGAAGAAATATCATCTCGCGGCCGATGTGGGCCATTACGGCATCTTCAACGGCAGCAAGTGGCGGATGACGATCGCCCCGGTAGTGGAGAAGTGGATCCGCGCCCATCAGGCGGCCGGCCGCGGATCGAAGGTCGCTGTCTGATCAGGATGGCGGAACGCGCCCGTCTCCCCTTTGCAGCGCACGCGGGAAGAGCCCGCCGAAGATGCGCTTGAGTATCCGCCCCGCTACGATCAGCAGCACAACCGCGAGAACCAGCAGCAATGCGGCGATGCCCGCCGCGGCTACCGGATATTCGAAGATCAGGTAGAGCATCCCCACGGTGACGGCATCTTCCGCCGTGGAGAGCACCGCATTGCTGACGGGCTCGGGGCTGGCATTGACCACCGCGCGGGCGCCGGCCTTGCCGCCATGGGCCACCAGGGCTCCGCTCCCGCCCAGGATGAAGGCGATGACTTGCAGGGTGGGGTCGGACGGATCGACCACCGCGAGCGACAGCAAGGCACCGCCTAGTGGCCTGATGAGCGTATGGACGGTGTCCCAGGCAGAATCGAGCCAGAGGATCTTGTCGGCGAAGAATTCGCAGAAAGCGGCAAGTCCGGCCACGCCCATCACCCAGGGATTGGCGAGAACGCGCAAGCTTTCGAGATGTTCGGGAAGCGGAACAACGCCGGCATTCATCGCGATGCCGGTGGCGAGCACGCAAAGGTAGAGCCGCCATCCCGCAAGCAGGCTGATGCTGCCTGCGATGCCGAGCACTTCGATGATCCCGAGCGCATGCACCTGTTCCACGGCACTTCTCCCACAGCATCATCTATCGCGCCGGGCGAGGCTCCTGCCGGGCGGGCACCGCGGCCGCGCGCCCCGTCAGAGCACCTCGAACAGCCCGGCCGCGCCCATCCCGCCGCCGACGCACATCGTCACCACGACATGTTTCGCACGGCGCCGCTTGCCTTCGATCAAAGCGTGGCCGACACAGCGGGCGCCGGTCATCCCATAGGGGTGGCCGATCGAAATCGAGCCGCCATCGACGTTGAGCAATTCGTCCGGGATGCCGAGCGTGTCGCGGCAATAGATCACCTGGACCGCAAAGGCCTCATTCAGCTCCCACAGGTCGATATCGTCCACTGTCAGCCCATGGCGATCGAGCAGCTTGGGTACGGCGAAGACCGGCCCGATCCCCATCTCGTCAGGCTCGGTTCCGGCCACGGCCATGCCGAGATAGCGCCCAAGCGGAGCGAGTCCACGCTTCTGGGCCAGCCCAGCCTCCATGACCACGCAAGCCGACGAGCCGTCGGACAGCTGGCTCGCATTGCCCGCCGTGATCGCGCCGCCCGGCACAACCGGGTTGAGCCCTGCCAGCGCTTCCAGCGTGGTTTGCGGGCGATTGCCTTCGTCTTTCGCGATGGTCACTTCCCGGCGTGAGGTCTCGCCCGATTCCTTGTCGGTGACAGCCATCGTGGTGGTGACCGGCACGATCTCCTGGTCGAAGCGGCCCGCCTCCTGCGCCGCGGCGGTGCGCTGCTGCGAGCTCAGCGCATATTCGTCCTGTGCCTCGCGCGAGATGTCATAGCGTTTGGCGACCACTTCCGCGGTTTGCAGCATCGGCATGTAGGTCGCGTTATGCATCGCGATGAGCTCGGGATCGAATTCTACGCGCAGCGCCTTGGTCTGCACGAGGCTGATCGATTCCTGGCCCCCTGCCGCGACCACGTCCATCCCGTCATGCACGACCTGCTTCGCAGCGGTGGCAATCGCCATGAGGCCGGACGCGCATTGCCGGTCGATGCTCATGCCCGGCACCGTCACCGGCAGCCCCGCCCGCAGCGAGACCAACCGGGCGATATTTGGCGCCTGGGTGCCCTGCTGAAGCGCGCAGCCCCAGACGACATCGTCCACCTCGGCGCCTTCAACGCCGGCGCGGGCCACTGCCTCGCGGAGGGAAAACGCGCCGAGCGTCGGCCCCGGCGTGGCATTGAACGCCCCCTTGTAGGCGCGGCCGATCGCGGTGCGGGCGGTGGAAACGATGACTGCGTCACGCATGGAAATATCCTCTCTTCGAACCCGCGGGCCGCTCGCTGTGGCCAAGCGCTAGAAATACAGCATAGTGATCCACTCGGCGACGTAGCCTGGCTTCTCCTCGCCTTCGATTTCCAGCGTGATCTCCGTTGTCTGCTGCCATTGGCCGGGCCGCTTCATCTCCATGCCGATCAGCTTGAAATGCGCGCGCACCCGCTTGCCCGACCGCACCGGATTGATGAAGCGGACGCGATTGCCGCCGTAATTCATCGCCATCTTCAGCCCGCCGGGGCGTTCGATGTCGGACTTCTCGATCAGCACCGGGATCAGCGAGAGAGTGAGGAAGCCGTGAGCGATCGTGCCGCCGAAAGGCGTCATCGCCGCCATTTCGGGGTTCACGTGGATGAATTGATGGTCGCCGGTGGCGTCAGCGAATTTGTCGATCATCGGTTGGTCGATCAGGAGCCATTCCGAGGTTCCGATGGTTTCGCCAATCCGCGCCTGCAGTTCCTCTGGGGTCATCGCTTGCTCATTCCCTTTCCGCGTGGCGACCCGGCGATTCATGGCCCATTGTCGGGGCGGACGCAACGCCGCCGCAGCGCGGCAGGCAGCGGCAATGCTTCGGAAGCCTGCCGCTCGATCTGCGCCGTTATCCAGAATTTTACCAAACGCCAGTAGGCCAGGGGCCAAGAACCGCGATTGCGCCCTGCGCAAGGGCCTCTGGGCGGTATGCGGTGGACGTGAAAATCGGGTGTTCGCGAGACGAAGGTCGAAAAGGCGTGGCAAGAAACCAATCGAGCGACAATGGCAGCAACCCCGCGCCGATCAGCGGGCACAGGCTTTTCCCCGCGATCGGTGCGATCGTCGGCGCCGCGCTGTTGGGGATCGCCGGCGCCCTGGTGCCTGGTTCGCTGTTCGATAGCCTCGTTGCGGCTAGTGGAATAGCGGGGTTGATACCGGCTGCTGCGCCGCCACTCGGCGAAGGCGCGCGGCTGCTGATTGCCGGCGTTGCCGCGCTGCTGGGCGGCCGCCTGGGCCTGGGGCTTGCTCGCAAGATTGCCGTCGCGCAGTTCAATGCCCAGCCAACGAGTTCCGACCGGATGGCCCGAATCAAGGGCATCCGTCCGGTCGCTGCCGAAGACGAGCGTGGCGATGGCGGCTTCGCCTATCCCGCCTTTGCCGAAGAGCCTGTTCCCGAACCTGCCCTTCGATCCGCGCCCGAGTTCGAAGACGGACCTGCCCGCGCGCCGTATTTCGAGCAGGAGGAGGAGATCGCCTGGAATGATCCGGCTCCCGGCCCTGCTCCCGGTGCTGCCTCGGAATGGGAAGACGAAACATCGTTCGATCCGGCGCCCGAGCCCGCGCCTCCGCCGGGTTTCGGGTATCCGCGGGACACTGGGGGCGGAAAGGTCGGCGCAGGCTATGCCCCGCTGCCGCCGGCAGCCCCTGCCTCACCGCCGCAGGGCGACAGCGCGAGTCCGCTTCCGCTAGGCCGGCGCGGTCCGGGCGCTTTGCAGGACGGACCGGACAATGCCTTCCGGGCGCCGCGCATGCCCGCCGCCGCGGTCGAGCCCGGATTGATGCAGCGTCTGCAGGCCCTGCAGGGCGTACAGCCGGCAATCCGTCCGTCGATCCCCGAGGTAAATCCTCCGCGAGACGGCGCCGAAGGGGCGACCGAGCCGCGCATTGCGCCCGCACCCATCGCACCGAGCTTTGGAGCCACATTCGAGGACGAACCGGCGCAGGAAGGGGTTGGTGCGCGGCTGCGTGGCGGCGAGCCCTTCACTCAGGAAACAGGCGACGCATCCTTCACCGAGGAATCGGACGGCGACGAATCGATCTCCACGCAGTCGGCCGACCTCCGGGCGCAGGGCGAGGACTGGAACGACGATTGGAGCGAGGAGAGCGCATTCGGGGATGACGGGTTCGACGACGAGGGGGAGGCGCCGATCATCGATGCCACGCTCGGCGCGTTCCGCGACTATGCCCGCGACTACACCGGCGGTGACGACGGCGAGGAGGAAGAGGGCGAGGAAGAGGACGGCATCGCGGGCCAGAGCTACGGTTCGCTGCTGGGCATGACCGTCCGCCGGCGCGCAGCGGATGAGCCGATCGAGCTCGTCGGCTTCGATGGCGAAACCATGTCCGATGCCGACACCGAACTGCCGCTGATGGACGAGGCAGCCATCGATCCCGAGCTGGCGTCTCCCCTGGTGGTCCATCGCCGAGTCGGCGGAGCAAGCTGAGCGCCAGCGATTCGGCAGGCGGGAGGTTCCCGCGCGGTTGCACCGGCTCCTCGGCGCTCGCGGAAACGCAAGCCGGCCTTCAAACCCGCAGGAAAAACCGCTTGTCCGCGGGCGAGAAAAAAACCGCCTCTCGCAGTTGCAAAATAGGATTCCAGTCGCCATTGGGAAGGCTCGCGACATTTTCGCTGCCCGCGCGGCGCGGTGAGTCGTGCTTCAATTCCGGAAGCGCTTCCCGTCTGGCGGTGGCACCGGGGGAACATAGGCAAAGACTGGGACAAGACTGGACTGTTGATGGGTTATCCGACGCCTCAAGGTTTCTACGATTCGCGTAACGAGCATGACGCATGCGGTGTGGGCTTCGTCGCCCACATTACAGGCGAAAAATCGCACGCAATCGTGACACAGGCGCTGGAGATTCTGGCCAATCTGGACCACCGCGGCGCGGTGGGCGCCGATCCGCTGCTGGGCGACGGAGCGGGCATCCTGCTGCAGATCCCCGATCCGCTGTTCCGCAACTGGGCGAATGCGAAGGGGCTGACGCTGCCGCCGGTGGGCGATTACGCGGTGGCGATGTGCTTTCTTCCGCAAAGCGAGACGGCGCGCAGCTTCGTGGTCGAGCAGTTCGAAAAGTTCATCGCCAAGGAAGGGCAGGAACTGGTCGGTTGGCGCGATGTGCCGACCAACGAGACGGGCCTGGGCAAGGCCGTGCTCGAATCCATGCCGGTCATCCGCCAATGCGTGATCGCGCGCGGCAAGGACACGCCCGACCAGGATGCGTTCGAACGCAAGCTGATCGTCATCCGCAAGCAGACGCAGAACCCGCTCGCGGCGCTGGCCGAAAAGCACGGCTTGCAGGAGATCACCGATCTCTACATGCCGAGTTTCTCCAGCCGCACGATCGTCTACAAGGGCCTGCTGCTGGCAAACCAGGTGGGCAGCTTCTACGACGACCTGCGCGATCCCGATTGCGTTTCCGCGCTCGGCCTGGTGCATCAGCGCTTCAGCACGAATACCTTCCCTAGCTGGAAGCTCGCGCACCCCTATCGCCTGATCGCTCATAATGGCGAGATCAACACGGTCCGCGGCAATGTGAACTGGATGAACGCCCGCCGGCGGACGATGGAATCGCCGCTGCTCGGCGCCGATCTCGACAAGCTGTGGCCGATCATCCCGCATGGTCAGTCCGACACCGCATGCCTCGACAATGCGCTCGAGCTGCTGGTGATGGGCGGCTACAGCCTCGCCCATGCGATGATGATGCTGATCCCGGAAGCGTGGGCCAAGAACCCGCTGATGGATCCCGCACGCAGGGCGTTCTACGAATATCACGCGGCGCTGATGGAGCCGTGGGACGGGCCCGCCGCGGTCGCCTTCACCGACGGACGGCAGATCGGTGCGACGCTCGACCGCAACGGCCTGCGGCCGGCGCGTTTCACCATCACCCGTGCCGGCATCGTCTGCATGGCATCGGAAAGCGGCGTGCTGCCCTTTGCCGAAGAGGACATCGTCCGCAAGTGGCGCCTCCAGCCGGGCAAGATGCTGCTGATCGACCTGGAGCAGGGGCGGATCATCGAGGACGAGGAGCTCAAGGCGCAGCTCGCCAATGCGGAGCCTTACGCCAAGTGGCTCGACAAGGCGCAGTACAAGCTTGAAGACCTCGACGTGGTGGACGTGCGGCCGGCCGCGCTGATGGAGGACAAGGAGACCCTGCTGAAGCAGCAGCAGGCTTTCGGCTACACCCAGGAAGACATCACCAAGTTCCTCGAGCCGATGGCCGTGAACGCGGACGATCCGATCGGATCGATGGGCACGGATACTCCGATCGCCGTGCTCTCCAACAAGAGCCGTCTGCTGTTCGATTATTTCAAGCAGAACTTCGCCCAGGTCACCAATCCGCCGATTGATCCGATCCGCGAAGAACTGGTGATGAGCCTGCTTTCCATGATCGGGCCGCGCCCGAACCTGCTTGGGCGGGATGCGGGCACGCATAAGCGGCTCGAAGTTTCGCAGCCTATCCTGACCAACCTCGACATCGCGAAGATCCGCTCTGTCGAGGAATCGCTCGACGGCGCCTTTCGTACAGCGACGATCGATATGACCTGGGACGCCTCCGCGGGCGCTGAGGGCATGGAAGCTGCGATCAAGGAAATGTGCTGGGCCGCGACCGAAGCGGTGCTGGCGGACAAGAACATCCTGATCCTGTCCGACCGCGCGCGGAGCAAGGACCGGATCGACATGCCGGCGCTGCTGGCCACGGCTGCCGTGCACCATCACCTGGTCCGCCAGGGCCTGCGCATGCAGACGGGCCTCGTCGTGGAGACCGGCGAAGCGCGCGAAGTGCACCATTTCTGCGCGCTGGCGGGCTATGGCGCGGAAGCGATCAACCCCTATCTCGCTTTCGAGACGCTGGAGCAGATCCGCAAGACAAGTTCCCCCAACTGACCACCGACGAGGTTCAGCAGAACTACATCAAGGCTATCGGCAAGGGGATCATGAAGGTCATGTCCAAGATGGGCATTTCGACCTACCAGTCCTATTGCGGCGCGCAGATCTTCGACGCGGTGGGCCTCAACCAGGCCTTTATCGACAAGTATTTCACCGGCACTGCCACGACCATCGAGGGGATCGGCGTGGCCGAAGTGGCCGAAGAAGCCGTGCGGCGGCATTCGGCGGCCTATGGCGACAATCCCATCTACAAGCACATGCTGGATGCCGGCGGCATCTATCAATACCGTCTGCGCGGCGAAGATCACGCCTGGACGCCGCAGAACGTCGCCAGCCTGCAGCACGCGGTGCGAGGGAACCAGCCGAAGAATTACGAGGAATTCGCGCGCTCGATCAACGAGCAGTCGGAGCGGCTGCTGACGATCCGCGGTCTGCTGGATCTCAAGCCTGCCGACCAGCCCCTCGACATTTCCGAGGTCGAGCCGGCCAGCGAGATCGTCAAGCGCTTCGCCACCGGGGCGATGAGCTTCGGTTCGATCAGCCGCGAGGCGCATTCGACGCTCGCGGTCGCGATGAACCGGATCGGCGGACGTTCGAACACCGGCGAAGGCGGGGAGGAAGCCGACCGCTTCAAGCCGCTGCCCAATGGCGATTCGATGCGCAGCCGGATCAAGCAGGTCGCCTCCGGCCGGTTCGGCGTGACGGCGGAATATCTCGTCAATTCGGACGATATCCAGATCAAGATGGCGCAGGGCGCGAAGCCCGGTGAAGGCGGCCAGCTGCCCGGCCACAAGGTCGACAAGGTGATCGGCAAGGTCCGTCATTCGACGCCGGGCGTGGGGCTGATCAGCCCGCCGCCGCATCACGACATCTATTCGATCGAGGATCTCGCGCAGCTGATCCACGACCTCAAGAACGTGCAGCCGTCAGCGCGCATTTCGGTGAAGCTCGTTTCCGAAGTGGGCGTCGGCACGGTCGCGGCGGGCGTATCCAAGGCGCGCGCCGATCACGTGACGATCTCGGGCTATGAAGGCGGCACCGGCGCTTCGCCGCTGACCAGCCTCACTCATGCGGGCAGCCCGTGGGAGATCGGCCTTGCCGAGACCCAGCAGACCTTGCTCCTCAATGACCTCAGGAGCCGCATCGCGGTGCAGGTCGATGGCGGGCTCAGGACCGGCCGCGACGTCGCGATCGGCGCTCTCCTCGGCGCGGACGAATTCGGCTTCGCCACCGCTCCGCTGATCGCGGCGGGCTGCATCATGATGCGCAAGTGCCATCTCAATACCTGCCCGGTGGGCGTGGCGACGCAGGACCCGGTGCTGCGGGCACGCTTCGTCGGCCAGCCCGAGCATGTGATCAACTACTTCTTCTTCGTAGCCGAGGAACTACGCCAGATCATGGCCGAGATGGGCTTCCGTACCGTCCAGGAGATGATCGGCCGCGTCGACCGGCTCGACATGAAGAAGGCGATCAACCACTGGAAGGCCAAGGGGGTCGATCTTTCGCGGCTGCTGCACCAGGTGCCGCTGAAGCCCGGCGCGGCTCTCCATCACACGGAGGCCCAGGACCACGGGCTGGAGAAGGCGCTGGACCAGGAACTGATCGCGGCTTGCCAGCCTGCGATCGAGAAGGGCGAAGCGGTGGTGATCGACCGGGAGATCCGCAACGTCAATCGCACCGTGGGCGCGATGCTGTCAGGCCGCATCGCGGAGAAATACGGCCATGCCGGCCTCAAGCCCGATACGATCCGGATCAACTTCACCGGTGTCGCGGGCCAGAGCTTCGGTGCGTGGCTTGCGCATGGCGTCACGCTCGACCTAGTGGGCGATGCGAACGACTATGTCGGCAAGGGGCTGTCCGGCGGCCGAGTGATCGTGCGCCAGCCCGGCGGCGTACCGCGCGACCCGACGGAGAACATCATCGTCGGCAACACGGTGCTGTACGGCGCGATCGCGGGCGAAGCCTATTTCAACGGCGTCGCGGGGGAGCGCTTCGCCGTGCGCAACTCCGGCGCGATCGCGGTTGTCGAAGGCACGGGCGATCATGGCTGCGAATATATGACCGGCGGTGTCGTGGTCGTGCTTGGCAAGACCGGGCGCAATTTCGCCGCGGGCATGTCGGGTGGGATCGCCTATGTCTATGACGAGGACGGTACCTTCGCGCAGCTGTGCAACACGGCCATGGTCGATCTCGAACCGCTATCCGCGGCAGTCGACGAGGATGACGGCTCTCTCGGGGATCGTCCGCAGCAGCGCCCCTCCAGCGTTGACGATTACGGCATGGGCGGCGTGCTGCACCACGATGCGGAGCGGCTGAAGATCCTGGTCGAGCGGCACAAGCTCCACACCGGCTCCGCGCGGGCGGCTGAATTGCTTGACCGCTGGGACGAGGCGCTGCCGAAATTCGTCAAGGTGATGCCGCGCGATTACCGCAGGGCCCTCCAGCAGCTCGACGCCGAGCGTGAAGAAGCCGCCTCCGTGGCCGCCGAATAAAGGTTACAAAAAAATGGGCAAGGAAACCGGCTTTCTCGAAGTCGACCGGCAGGACCGGACCTATCAGGACCCCGCCGAGCGGGTGAAGAACTACAAGGAGTTCGTCGTTCCTCTGAGCGAGGAGCGCCTGCGCGAGCAAGCCTCCCGCTGCATGAATTGCGGCATCCCTTATTGCCATAATGGTTGTCCGGTAAACAACATTATTCCGGACTGGAACCATCTGGTTTACGAGGACGATTGGAAGAACGCGCTCGAAAGCCTGCAATCGACGAATAACTTTCCGGAGTTCACCGGCCGGATCTGCCCCGCGCCTTGCGAGGCGGCCTGTACGCTCAACATCATCGACCAGCCGGTGACGATCAAGTCGATCGAATGCGCGATCGTCGATCGCGGATGGAAGGAAGGCTGGATTCAGCCGCAGGTGCCGGAAAAGCGCACTGGCAAGACGGTGGCAGTGGTCGGCTCCGGCCCGGCAGGCATGGCTTGCGCCCAGCAACTCGCGCGCGCCGGCCATTCGGTGACGCTGTTCGAGAAAGCCGACCGCATCGGCGGCCTGCTCCGCTACGGCATTCCCGACTTCAAGATGGAGAAGCACCTCATCAATCGGCGCCTCGTCCAGATGGAAGCCGAAGGGGTGACGCTCAAGACCTCGACCGAAGTGGGCGTCGATGTATCCTTCAAGAGCCTGAAGGAGAATTTCGACGCGATCGTGCTGGCTGGCGGCGCCGAAGATCCGCGCCAGCTCAATATACCCGGCGCCGAACTTTCCGGCGTACGGCTGGCGATGGAGTTCCTCACTCAGCAGAACAAGCGCAATGCTGGCGATGACGAGATCCGCGCCGCACCGCGCGGCAGCCTGCTGGCGACCGGCAAGCATGTGGTGGTGATCGGCGGCGGTGATACCGGTTCGGACTGCGTCGGCACCTCAAACCGTCAGGGCGCGGCCAGCGTGACCCAGATCGAGATCATGCCGCAGCCGCCCGAGAAGGAGAACAAGCTGCTGACCTGGCCCGACTGGCCGATGAAGCTGCGCACCTCCTCCAGCCATGAAGAAGGCGTGGATCGCGACTGGGCGGTGCTGACCAAGGAAGTGCTGGGCGAAAACGGCGAAGTGACCGGCCTCAAATGCGTGCGCGCCGACTGGTCGGGCGGACAGGTGAAGGAAGTCCCCGGCAGCGAATTCGTGATCAAGGCCGACCTCATCCTGCTCGCCATGGGCTTCGTCGGCCCCAGGAAAGCGGGCTTGCTTGACCAGGCAGGGGTGCAGCTGACCGAGCGCGGCAATGTCGATGCCAATACGTTCGATTACAAGACGAGCGAAGGCATGGTCTTCGCCTGCGGCGACATGCGGCGCGGGCAGAGCCTGGTGGTCTGGGCGATCCGCGAAGGCCGGCAATGTGCGCGTGCTGTCGATGAAGCCCTGATGGGCGTGAGCGAGCTGCCGCGCTGATCGCATACCCGTTCCGGTAAGGGAGCGAATTGATGCCCGTCATCGCTACCTTGACGATGAACCCGACGATCGACATCGCCTATGAAGTCGATCGGATCGCGCCGACAAACAAGCTGCGCAGCCATGGGGAGCGTTACGATCCGGGCGGGGGCGGCATCAATGTCGCGCGCGTCTTCGTGCGGCTGGGCGGCAATGCGGAATGCCATTATCTCTCCGGCGGAGCGACCGGGGTTGCCCTGGATGGGCTGATGGACCTGCACCAGCTCGTCCGCCGGCCTGTGCGGATAGCGGGCGCAACCCGGGCCGCTTGCAACGTCCATGAGCGCGAAACGGGCATGGAATACCGCTTCGTGCCGGCCGGGCCGGTGGTGCAGGAAGCGGAATGGCAGGCCTGCCTCGATCAGCTGGCCAACGCCAAATGCGATTATCTGGTCGCCAGCGGATCGCTGCCGCAGGGAGTGCCGGCGGATTTCTACGCCCGTGCTGCCGGCATCGCGGAGGAGCGCGGGATCAAGTTCGTGCTCGACACTTCCGGCGATGCGTTGCGGGCGAGCCTGGCCGGCCCGTGCATCCATCTCGTCAAGCCGAACCTGGCCGAGCTCGAGCAGCTTGCCGGCAGGCCGCTGTCCTCCAGCGACGCGGTCGGCGCCGCTGCGATGGAGCTGGTCGCTGCGCGCCATGCGGAGATGGTCGCGGTGACGATGGGTGAGAACGGAGGCGTTCTTGCTACCAGCGCCGGGCCGCAATCGCTTCCCGCGATCCCGGTTGAGGCGAAAAGCGCAGTCGGCGCCGGCGACAGCTTCCTTGCGGCGATGGTTCACGCCCTTGCGAGCGGGCGCGATCCGCTGGATGCCTTCCGCTTCGGAATGGCAGCCGGAAGCGCGGCGGTGCTGACGCCCGGTACCGACCTTGCCCGCGTGGAAGATATCGAGCGACTCTATGCCGGCGTCTGATCCGGGCGCATCGCCAGCTTAATCGCCTTCACCCAAGGCATCGTAGGCCCGCTCCATCAACGAGATCAGCTGTGTCAGCTCTTCGTCGCTGAGCGCCTTGCGGATCGGTTCTTCTTCGGCATTCGCGGCGCGCTGCATCTCATCCATCAGCCTGGCGCCCTCCGGCGTGAGCGACAGGACATTGCGGCGGCGATCTTCCGCCGCAACCGTGCGCTTGGCAATGCCCCTGCGTTCCAGCTCGTCAAGAACGCCGACCAGGGCCGACTTGTTCATACCCGTCTGCCGGGCGAGCATTGTCTGCGAGCAACCTTCGTTTGCCGAGATCAGCGCCATGATCGAAAGCGAACCGGTCGGCAGGCCGAAAGGGGCCAGCGCCGCCAGATTGCGCGTCGTGAGCACATTGCGCAGCAGTCGGGCCCGCGGGCCAACCGCGCGGCCCAGAACGCCCCAACTCAATTTCCCGTCGTCAGCAGATGCCATTGTCTTCTCTTTGTGCGCCCTTTTGCCCTTGCCAGCCTTACGCGTGAAAAGGGATAAGCAAATAGCTTTGCAATTGTTGTGTGAATAAACTATTCATGCTCTAGTGAGAAACAGGAGCATTCGATGAAAGTCAATCCGCTGCACCCCATTTTTGCGGCCGAACTCGTTGGCGCGGATCTCACCGGCGCTCCCGATAATGCGCTGGTCGACATCGTCGAGGAAGCGATGGCGCGCTATGGCGTGCTCGTCATCCGCGATGCCCGGATCGACGACGAGCAACAAAAGACATTCAGCCGCGCCTTCGGTCCGCTCGAGATTCCCAGTCGCGCGAAAGGGGCGGAAAAGCCGCAGGGCAAACGGCATTACACGCCCGGCATATTCCACGCGGGGAATTTGGATCAGGACGGGAATATCCTTCCCTACGACAAGGAAGGCAAAACGCTCGCCAAGGGGGCGGAGCGTTTCCATACCGACAGCTCGTTCCATCTGATGCCGACCAAGTGGTCGCTGCTCAAGGGGGTGGAAACCCCGCCTCCGAGCGCCGGAGGAGACACATGGTTCGTCGATGCACGCGCCGCCTATGACGATCTGCCCCAGGCGATGAAGGAGCGGATCGAGGGGCTGGTCGGCCTGCATGATTTCTGGATGGGGCGGAAACTTGCAGGGCTGAAGGGAGAGATCAACCCGGAAATGCGCCGATCGGTGCCCTTCTTCCCCGTCGAGCACAATATCGTCCGCACAATGCCTTACGGCCGAAAGACGCTGTTCATCGGCGGCCACTGCTACGGCATCAAGGGGATGGACGAAAGCGAGGGGCTGGCGCTTGTCGAGGAACTCTACGCCCACGCGACGCAGGAGAAATACATCTACCGCCACCAATGGCGGCAGTGGGACATGGTGATCTGGGACAATCGCTGCACCATGCATGCGGCGACGCCTCTGCTGAGCGACGACTACCGCCGCGACATGCGCCGCACGACGATCAACGAATCCGGCCCGGAAGCCAGTGCTCTGGAATGGATGGAGGAGCAGGGACTGACACCCGCCTGAATCGCCGCCTGAGCCTCCTACGGGGCAAGGCGTGGTATTGGCCTCCCTGTCGCCGGTGGCCTCAGCCGGCCTCCAGCAGCCCTGCCGTGCGCTGCAGCAGGTCCATCGCCTGGGCTTGCATGGCGGGTGAGTTGCGGACGTTGGGAATGGCCACGGAAAGTGCGCCCACTACTTCGCCGCCCATCGTCACCACGCGGCCGACGCCGCTGATGCCGAGCGAGAATTCCTCGTCCGCATGGGCAAAGCCGGTTTTGCGGATCTCGTCGATCTGCTTGCGCAGTTTCGCTTCGGACGTGATCGTGGCAGGCGTGAAGCGGTCCAGCTTCACCTCGGCGAAATAGCGGTCCAGTTCTTCCGGCGGCAGCGCGGCGAGCAGCGCCTTTCCCGAAGCCAGCGGATGCATCGGCAGGCGCGTACCCGTCTCCACAGCGTAGCGCAGCGCCTGGGCGCTGCTTTCGGTGGCGATCGGCTCCGCAAGCCAATCGTGCTGAACCCAGAAGGACACGGTTTCGTTCAACTGCACGCGCAAGGTCCGCACCAGCGGCGCAACGCGGTCGACCAGCGCGAAGCCGCCACTATGCGCCTGCAGCCGCTCGAGCCCGGGTCCGGCCGTGTAGCGCCGCCCCTGACGCTGGAGATAGTCGCGCTCCACCAGCGTCGAAAGCAGGTAGGACAGGCTGCTGACGGGAATGCCGAGAGCCGTGGAGATCTCCTGCGCCACCAGGGGACGGCCGGCAGCAACCACATACTCGATGATGTCAAGCGTGCGCGTCGCCGATTTGACGCTGCTGGTCGCCTGGCCGCTTGGGTTCTCCGTCGCCAAAAATCTCACTCCCGAATATGAAATGCTTCATATATGCGAAATCAACGCAAGTGTGAAGCTATGCTGATCAAGAAGGTGAGCAAGCCGGAAGACGTAACGGCAATCCGGGCTTAGCGCTGAGCTCCTCACGGGAATGACGAGGATGAGAACCGCGGGATTGGCTCCACTTCCCCTCCTTGCTTCGAACAATAACGATCGTTACAAAGATGCCAGGAGAGACGTGCCATGGCAGCCGACGCGGCAGCATTCGATTATATCGTAGTCGGCGCGGGCAGCGCGGGCTGCGTCCTCGCTGCGCGGCTTTCGGAGGATCCGAAGGTCCGCGTGCTGCTGCTGGAAGCGGGCGGCAAGGACGATCATATCTATCTCAGAATGCCGCTCGCCTTCCTGAAGGCGATGCCCGATCCCCGCTTCAACTGGACCTATCTGACCGAGCCGGAGCCCAATCTGGACGGCCGCAGGCTGCCGCTTCCGCGCGGAAAGGTGATGGGCGGGTCGGGCTCGATCAACGGCATGTTCGCCATGCGCGGCCATCCGCTCGATTACGACCAATGGGCGCAGATGGGCGCGCGGGGCTGGTCCTATGCCGATGTGCTGCCATATTTCCGCAAGCTGGAGGATAGCTGGCGCGGCGAAGGGCCGCATCACGGCAAGGGCGGCCCGGTTTCGGTGCGCCCGATCGATTCTCCCCACCTCCTGCACCAGGAAATGATGGCGACGGCCGAGGCGGCGGGCTTCTCGACCACCGAGGATCTTGCCGGCGAACGTCCCGAAGGCTTCGCACGCGGGGAGCAGACCGTCGATGCCAAGGGGCGGCGGGTCAGCGCGGCGACCGCCTATATCAAGCCTGCTCTCGGCCGGGCGAACCTTGCCGTCCGCTCAGGCGCGCTGGTGCGGCGGGTGCTGTTCGAAGGCAGGCGCTGCATCGGGGTGGAGGTGGATGCACCGGACGGGCCGGAGGTGATCCGCGCGGGGCGTGAAGTGATCCTCTCGGGCGGCAGCTATAACTCGCCCCATCTGCTGATGCTGTCGGGCATCGGGCCGGCAGAGCATCTCCGGGTTCATGGCATCGAGGTGCTGCACGATTCCCCCGGAGTGGGGCGCAATCTGCAGGAGCATCCCTGCGCCTCGCTGGAATTCAATGCGGCAGCGCGGGTGACCTTCCTCAACCAGCTGCGCTGGGACTGGATCGCGCTCAACTCGGTCCGCTGGGCGCTTACCGGCACGGGCCCGATGGCGAGCCAGGTCAATAGCTGCAATGTGGTGATCCGCACTGCCGAGCACCTTGACCGGCCGGACCTGCAGATCATGGTCAACCCGATCCGCTTCGACGCGCGGACATGGTTTCCCCTTGTCCGTCCGGTGCAGGAGCATGTCTTCTGGGCCGGCGTGGTGCAGCTTCATCCCGAAAGCCGTGGCTGGGTGGAGCTCAAATCGGCCGACCCGCGCGAGGTGGCCGCGGTCACGCTCAATATCCTTGATACAGAAGGCGACCGCGAGCAGATGCGCCGTGCCTTCCGCACCACGCGGCGGATCTACAACACCGAGCCGATGGCGGGCCTTATCGCGAGTGAGCGAACGCCGGGGGCAGGGGTAGAGAGCGACGAGGAGATCGACGCCTTCATCCGCGCGACCTGCTATGTCGCGCAGCACCCCACCAGCACCTGCGCGATGGCCATGGGCGATCGGTCGGTAGTGGACAGGGAACTGAAGGTGATCGGGGTGGAGGGCTTGCGGGTCGCGGACTGCTCGGTGATGCCGACGGTGCCGGGCGGGAACACCAACCTTCCGGTGATCATGCTGGCGGAGAAAGCCGCCGACCTCATCAAGGGCCAGTCGCTCCCCCGGGCCGAGCTGCCACCGGGGCAGGCCGCATGAGCCGCACGGCGGAAGAAGAGGCGAACTTGGCGCTGGTGCTGCGGATGTTCGCAGAGATGCTGAACCCGATGGATTCCGCTGCCGTCGACCGCTTCATTGCCGAGGATTACATCCAGCACAACCAGTCGGTGGAGCCGGGGCGGGAAGCTCTCAAGAGGTTTCTGGACATGATCCGGGAGCAGACGCCGCAAGCGGTCCACGATGTAAAGCGCGCATTCGTCGATGGCGATCACGTCACGGTGCATTACCATGTCCGCCGCTGGCCGGGCGATCTCGGCTGGGCCGTGATCGACATCTTCCGGATCGAGGACGGAAAGGTGAAGGAACATTGGGACGTGATGCAGGACGTGATTGCAGACGGACCCAATCCGGTCGGGCCGTTTTGAGGCTGAGGGGAAGCAGGTGAGATTCCAGGACAAGATCGTCCTCGTCTTCGGCGGGAACAGCGGCATGGGCCTCGCTGCGGCGCGGGCCTTCGCGGCAGAAGGGGCCAAGCTGCATATCACCGGCCGCAACCCGGAAACGTTGGGGGCCGCGACAGCGTCGATCCCCGGCAGCAGAGGCTACCAGGCGGATATCGCCGACATCGCCTCCAGCGAGGATGTGGTGGCGAAGATCAAGGCGGAGGACGGAAGGATCGACGTCGTCCACATCAATGCCGGCGTGGGCGGCTTCGCACCCTTGCGGGAGATCACGCCCGAAAGCTGGGATCACACCCATTCGATCAACCTCAGGGGCTGCGTCTTTGCGCTGCAGAAGGCGGTGCGGCTGATGGGCCGCGGCGGCTCGATCGTCGTCACCGGATCGATCGGCGCGCATGGCGCGATCGAGGGCAACGGCGTCTATGCCGCCGCGAAAGGCGGGCTTTATGCGGCGATGAAGGTCTTCGCCAAGGAACTGGTCGCGGAAGGCATCCGGCTGAATATGGTCAGCCCCGGCCCGGTCGACACGCCGCTGCTCTATCGCAACCCGGGAATGGACGATGCCGCGGTCGGCGCGCTGAAAGAGATGATGATCGCCAACATCCCGATGCACCGGATGGGGGAGCCGGATGAAGTGGCGAAGGCGGTGCTGTTCCTCGCTTCGGACGATGCCTCCTTCATCACGGCCGCCAATCTTTTCGTCGATGGCGGATTGCTGGAGCTGCGCTGATGGAATTTTCCGATACCACCCCTTTCGAGCCGCCTTTCTCCACGCTGGACAATCCCCGGCTGGAATTTGCGATGGAAGTCCGTCTGACCTTTCCGGAAGTCTACACCATGGCGCCGGTGCCTGCGGGCGGGATGCGCAGTGCAGTGCTGGTGCAAGGCGGCAGCTTCGAGGGGCCGCGCCTGAAGGGAAGGGCGATCCCCGGTTCGGGAGGCGACTACGCCTATTTCCGGCCCGACGATGTCGCCTGCTTCGATGCCCGCTATCTGCTGGAGGAAGAGGATGGCACGGTGATCCTGCTGAACAACAGGGGCTTTCTGTGGGGGCGCAAGCCGGACACCATGGAGCGGCTGCGCGACTGGGCCTTCAAGGGCGGCGATCCGGTGCCGCATGAGGAATATTACCTGCGCGGCAATCCGAGTTTCGAATGCCCCGTGGGCAAGCATGACTGGCTGACCAAGCACGTCTTCATCGGTGTGGGCGAACGGCGCGCGGACGGCAATCTGCTGCGCTATTATGCGCTGGTATAAAGCGCGGACGCGCGAAATCATCCGGCGGCGAACCCGGACATGACGCCAAGGGAAGCTACGGATCGCGCGGCCGGCGCTGCGGGGTGTGATGTCACCCAGCGGAGCGCTGAGGCAAGCGGGCGGATGGATGGCTGCGACTGTCCGGTGCGTCCAGGTTCCGCTTCAAGCGCACAGGCTCGGCCCTGAAATCCGAACACCGGCGGGAATGGAGCGGGGTGGGCTCGCAAGGCCCCTTCGCATCCCCCGCGGCTGACGCCGCGCCAGATCCGGTGCTTTGATCGGCTTCCGCCGGCGCGTTCCCGGCCGTTGAGGTCCGGCAGGAAACGGCACCGACAGGTGGGGGCCGGCTTGGATGCCGCCTCCCCCGGCGCCATGCGCCGGCCGCGAAGCCCCTCCAGTGAAGGACGAGGCATGAGGAGCGAGACGCAGCCGGCCATGCCGCTCCCGATCCGAATCGCCATGACTATTAAGGTGCATGACTTGGGACGAAATAACCAATTAGGCTCTAAAGGTCAAGGGAGAAATTTGGGTCCGCCCTGGATACGCAGCTGCTAAGCCTCAGTTCGTCATTCCCGCAAAGGCGGGAATCCAGTTCTGACCATTGCTACTGGATCCCCGCCTGCGCGGGGATGACGAGTTCTTGCAATCCGGCAATCACCGAATGCTCGCCGCCCTACCTCAAAAGCGTGCCCGCAATCCTGCAAAAAACACCCTGTTTTCAACAGGATAGTATATAATTGCATCGGGGGTGGCTTTGATCACCGCGCTGATGTCCCCCACCGCTACCTTGTAGGTCAGGTTGCGGGCATCGAGAAACAGGTCGAGGTCGTCGGTCAGCTTCGCGCCGGCGGTGAGGCCCAGCAAGGCATAGCCGCCGCTCCGCACAGTATTGGCATAATCCGCCCAGGCGCCATCTGGCACCCATTCCAGATTGGGCGCGACATGCAGCCTGTCGGTCCCGATCCGCAGCTCCGCGCGGTAGACATGCTCGGGCACCACCGGCAGGCGGTTGTCGCCGAACTGCCGATCACCCTCAAAGCGGAAGTCGCTATATTGATAGACCTGCCGCAGCCGCAGCCACTCGGTGAGCCGCAGCGTCAGCCCGGCCTCGATCCCCTGATGCAGCGTCTCGCCGGCATTGAAGGTGGAGGCGGGAATGTCCGGCCCGGTGGTGAATTGCAGCAGCTCGCCATCGATGTCGGAACGGTAGAGCGAAAGATCCCAGCTTGCGATCCCGGCCGAACCGCGCGTGCCGATCTCCGCGGTCCAGGCGGTCTGTGCGGCGACCGGTACGAAGCTGCTGATCTGCGCCAGCTCGATGAAGCCCGGGAACTCGGCGGAGCGGCTGTAATTGGCGTAGAGCTGGAGGTTTGGCGCCGGTTCGAACAGCAAACCGAATTTGGGCGACAATTCGCTGAAATCCGCTCTTGCACTTATGTCGGTCACCGTGCCGCTGAAGGTCTGGCGCTGCTTTCGCCAGCCATCGGACCAGATGCCGCCGGCGATCAGGCTCAGCCGGTCGGTGGGCTTGAAGCGCAGCTCGCCATAGAGGCTGGCGGTCATCGCCTCCTGATCGGCAGCGAAGGTCAGCTCTCCGCGCACGCCCTCCTGATTGACATAGCGCTTCGAATCGACATCGCCGAAACGCGCCTCTCCGCCCAGCGTCAGCTCCAGCGGCCCCTCGCTCCAGTCGAGCCGCGCATAGGCGCCGCGATCGGTCGAGACCTGGTCCACCACCTGAAAGATCGGGTGGTAAAGCGACTTGTGATTGAGGAACAGGCCGAGCTCCACCTGGCCACCGGTGAAGCTGACGCTGGTGCGGTTCTGCACGCGGATGGAATCGATGTTGCGCTGCTGGTGCCCGGCGAAATTCCCGCTTTCCGGATCCTTCAGCAGGCCGGCCATGGAAAGCGCACCCGGCAGTTCCTGGTCGATATTATTGAGGCTGGCGTAAAAGCGCGTCCTGACGGCATCGCTCAGGCGAAAGCCCAGATTGCCGTGAAAGCGCAGCGAATGCCGTTTCGCATGTTCGCGGTCGCCGTCCGACGTGTCGGCGGCAACTGCCGCCCAATAATCGGCATCGCCGGAGACTCCCCCATAGGAGGCAAGGCCCCGCAGCGTTTCGAAACTGCCCGCGTCGGCGCGCAGATAGAGCCCGCGCGCATCGGTGCCCGTCGGTGTGACGCCGTTGATCGCGCCCCCCAGCGTGCCGGAGCCGAAGCGCAGCGCATTGGCGCCGCGATAGATTTCCAGATGATCGAAGAAGATCGGATCCAGTTCCTGAAAATCGCCATTGTCGTCGGCCAGGTTTATCGGCACCCCATCCTGCAGCAGCGTCAGCCCGCGCATGTGATAGCCGCGCGAAATCCCAGATCCCCGGATCGAGATGCGCACTTCCTGGCCGTAGCGCGGCTGGAGGTAGATGCCGGGCGAGAAGGTCAGCGCGTCGCGCAGCGAGACCAGTGAGCGGTCGGCGTATTCCTCATGCCGCACCACGTCGGCGCCGCCGGGCGTGGCGCTTGCCTGCCGCTCGGCGCGGCTCGCCGCCTGTTCGCCGACAACGATGATCGAGGGGCTGCTGCGCTCGTCCGGCTCACCGGACTGGGCGTGAGCGAGGGCGGGAAAGGTCGCAGCGAGCGCTGCGGCGAACGCGGCGGGGGCGGCGCCCGCGGACAGGCGTAGGAATCTGGGCACGATGGATACTCCGGCATGACGGGCAGGCAGCGCAAGGGGCGCCGCTGCCGCTAACGGTCACAAGTTGCGTGGATCGTCAGGCCGTTGCCGGTGGGCCGCGCAGCGGCGGCCGGATGCGGAGGTTGCGCCGTGCGGGGAGGCGCCTTGCCGGCGCGAGGCCGAGCACGAGGATGAAGGCGAAGGCCAGCGCCAGCAGTGCGGCGTCGGCTCCGCCGATCGCGACCAGCGAGAGCGCAGAGAAGGCGCATTGTCCGCCGGTCTTGCCGCTGTCGTCATGGTCGCCGGGTGCGGATTTCTTCACCGGCACCGCGATGGTCGTAGTGGTCTCGCTGCCATCTACGCCGCTGCAGATCGAGATCGTCAGCAACTGCGATCCAGCGGAGATCATCGTCCCGGCGGGGATCAGCGCCTTCATCGCCAGCGCAAGCGCCAGGATCAGGATCGCGATGTGGCGATGGCCGAAAACCGAGGCGCGAAGGGCGTGCATTCGCGCGGCGCAATAACGGCAGCGAAGCGGCTTGTCACCACCCGGCCGCCGACGGGCGGCTCAGGCGCGTGCGGCGCTGAGCGCGTATTGGAGCAGCAGCGCGCCGTGGAGCGGATTGGCGAAGGACAGCCCGGCTTCTCCAAAGCCGGACCATTGGACGGTCGCCGTGAGGCTCACATGATCATTCAGCTTGAGGATCACTCGCTCTCCCACCACCGCCGGTTCCTCGCCGATCTCCGCTTGGCAGCCGGTGCTGGAGATGTCGGTGAGCCGCACCGGGCAGGCCCGCCCCTTCCTCCGGTAGATCGCTTCGAGCGACAATTGCTCGCGGGAAAGCGGGTGGCGGTCATGGATCAAGACAGAGTCCTCCTGCCTTGCGCCTAGGGAAAAAGAGTTAATTTCGCCTTATTGCGGAGCTGGCGGCCTTGCTCGCCCTGCCCCTCCCGTCTGCATGCTTCCAGCCGCGGCGGGACCGGGGAGAGCCGGCGGGCCAGGGTTCCCCGGCCAAAAAAAGGCCCGACCGTTGCCGGCCGGGCCTGGAAGTTTTGGGAGAGGATGCCTGAAAGGCACGCCCCTTATGGCCATCGTCGATCCATTTGAAAAACGAGATAAACTCACCTTTAGTTGCACAATTTGCAACAAAGGCGCCGTTTCATTCATGGTGCCGCAATCTTCGCGTCTTCCGCTCGAGTCACCCGCCAGGGACAACGGCTCGCCGCAAGATCCCTATTGAACTGCTGCGATTTCAAAAGGTTGCGCTTTTCCGACTGGATGATGAACGAGCATCCCACCCTCGGTTCAGTTGGTTCGGGCGACACTCTGCAGCATGCTCCCGGGTTTGCGCTTGCCGGTCCGGGAAGGAGAGACCGATGTTGAAACCGAACTTCCCCAAAATCAGCGGGCACAAGATCAGTGGCCGGAGGATCTGGGCATTGGGCGCGATGACGGCCATGGCCGTGACCCTCGCCGCCTGTGAGCCCGAAGATTACCAGCAGGCGCAGAGCAGCTCGCTCCTTTCCGAGGCCGGCGTGTCGCCCGGCTGGTCGATGACCGACCTTGCCGGAATCGATCCGGCGTTCCTCGGCGGCAGCTATGCCGATCTGCCTCAGGCGCTGCCGATGCAGGCGTCGTGGGATGGCGGCTACGGCTATGCGCCGAGCTACGACTACGCGCCCGCTTACGAGGATCAGTATTACGCTCCGCTTGACGAGAGCTATTACGCGGAACCTTCGGGCTCCGACGACTATCTCTGGATCGCGCTGGCGGCCGCTCTGGCCGGCATGCTGGGCGATTCCCCGCCGGACTACGCCTTCGGCTACGGCGAGATTCAGCCTTGGGCGTGGGAAACCAGCGACCATTACATCCGCTACGCCGAGCCGGTCCATGACGGCTATCGCTATTACTATTACGAGCCGGATGCCTATCGCCCCTTCCTGGTGCGCGATCCCTATTACAGCTATGGCTATCGCGAGGATCGGCTGGTGGTGATCTATGACCGCTACGGCCGGATCATCGACGCCGGCCGGGCGGATCGCCAGCGGCTGGCGGCGCGGAGCTATTATGCGCGCGGGCAGGACCTCTACCGCGCCGGCCATCGCCACGATCGCTTTGGCGTGCCGGCGCGGCTGTGGGACGATCGCCGCCACCATATCGAGCGCGAACGGCGTGAATGGCGCGAGGCGCGGCGCGATCGCGAGGAGTGGCGGCGCTGGGATGCGCGGCATCAGCAGCGGCTTCACCGCGACTGGGGCGGCGAGGCGCTGGTCCGGCGCAAGGCCGAACGCAGCTTTGCCGATTGGCAGAAGGTCGATTACCGCACGCCGGCGCCGCGGTTCTACACCGCCGAGAAACGCCGCGCGCAACTGGACAAGGTGGCGGAGCTTCGCCGCGAGCAGGCGAAGGATCGCCGCAGGGAGCAGCGCCGGGAAGAGCAGTTCGCGCTGGCCGAGCGACTGGGGCGCGAACAGCGTGACCGGATCGACCGCCGCTCAGGCGAGCGACCGCAACTGCGCAAGGCCAGCCTTGTCGCGGAGCGAGATGACCGGCGCGAGGAGCGGGCGCAATTGCGGGCGCAGCGCCAGGCGGAAGTTCACCGCGCGGAGGATCGCTCGCGGCCCAAGGCGAAGGCGGTCGAACGCCGCGAGGATCGTCAGCGGCAGCAGGCGGAGCGCCAGTCTCAGCGGCGCGAGCAGCAGGCACGGCAGGAGCGCCAGCAACGCCAGCAGGCGCAGCGCGAGAACCGCCAGAAGCAGCAGGCGGAGCGCCAGTCTCAGCGGCGTGAGCAGCAGGCACGGCAGGAGCGGCAGCAACGCCAGCAGGCGCAGCGCGAGAGCCGCCAGAAGCAGCAGGCGGAGCGCCAGTCTCAGCTGCGCGAGCAGCAGGCGCGGCAGCAGCGCCAGCAGGCGCAGCGCGAGAATCGCCAGAAGCAGCAGGCGGAGCGCCAGTCTCAGCGGCGTGAGCAGCAGGCGCGGCAGGAGCGGCAGCAACGCCAGCAGGCGCAGCGCGAGAACCGCCAGAAGCAGCAGGCGGAGCGCCGGTCTCAGCGGCGTGAGCAGCAGGCGCGGCAGGAGCGGCAGCAGCGCCAGCAGGCGCAGCGCGAGAACCGCCAGAAGCAGCAAGCCGAGCGCCAGTCTCAGCGGCGTGAGCAGCAGGCGCGGCAGGAGCGGCAGCAGCGCCAGCAGGCGCAGCGCGAGAGCCGCCAGAAGCTGCAAGCCGAGCGCCAGTCTCAGCGGCGTGAGCAGCAGGCGCGGCAGGAACGCCAGCAGCGCCAGCAGGCGCAGCGCGAGAGCCGCCAGAAGCAGCAGGCCGAGCGCCGGCAACAGCAGTCTCGGCAGCAGGCGGAGCAACGCCAGGCGCAACGGCAGCAGGCGCGGGCGCAGCGTCAGCAGGAACGCGGAAACGGCAGGGGCCGCAAGGACGGCTGATCGGGCGTGAAGGGGGCGGTGCGTGCCGCCCCCTACCGGTCAGCCCTTCAATACCGAGCTTTCGAGCTTGTCCCGGCTGACCCAGGTGCCGTGGACCTGGCTGCGAAGCGCAAGGCCGGTTTTGACCTTGGCGACGGGGCCGGCCGCGACATTGCCGGCATCGAGAATCCACAGCTCCGAGGAATAGTCCCCTGGAATCTGGGCCGAAGGGTCGGGGTTGTTCGGAATGTCCACCACCGTCAGCAGCCAGCCATCGTGGCCTGCCGCGGCGGAGGGGACATGCGCAGGCTCGCTGATCGCGGCGCCCGGGGGGATGCCCAGCAGTTCGACATGGCCATTGCCCGGCTCGATCCGCATCAGGCAGTTGAAATTGACGCCCACCGGGCCGCCCACCATCGGCGGACCGCCTTGGGGGTTCATGCCGACATACCAGGCGTGGCTATAGGGACGCCCCTGGTCCTTGTCGGCCAGACGCGGAAGATCGCCGGGAGGGCCGATGGGCCGTTCCGTGAGCTGCGGATCGTCCTGCGACATGTCGATGGTCCAGCGGGTCAGCGCGCCCTGGATCTCCTGCTGCGGCCGGTTGATGCCGCCGGCTTCGCGCATGAAGGGGAAGGCGTTGGTCTCGGTCAGGCAGATGTCGATATGAACCAGGTCGCCATCGTCGAAGGCGTTGACTTCGTGGAATGCGGAGACGCCCGCCGGCCCCTTGATCCACTTCATCTCCTCCACCTTGCCATAGCGCGGCATGATGCCGATCCAGCTTTCGCGGTCCTGCTCATGCGCCCAATGCGCGCCGCCGGCCTTGATCCGGTCCAGATCGGCGGTGGTCGGGAAGATCGGGAAGATCGCGTATTTCTCGGTGATCACGAAATCGTGGATCGTCGAGCAATAGGGCTGGTGGAACCATTGTTCGGAGACCAGCTTGCCGTCCTTGTCCGCGATGCCATAGGCGACATCGGTGGTGCACAGTCCGCCGGCTTCGTAGCCGAAGAAGAACATCTCCCCAGTTTCAGGGTCGATACGGGGATGGGCAGTGAAGGTTTCGGACTTCAGCACGCCCCCGAAGGTCCACTTGCCGACGGTCTCCAGCGTATGCGGATTGATCTCGTGCCCCAGCCCGTCTTCCTTGGTCATGAACAGGCGGCCGGCATGCCAGACCGGAGTGGTGTTGGCGACGGTGCGGTCTACGCCCGCGACGCTGGGATCGTCGGTGAAGGGATTGCGGTAGCGGCCGAACAGCGCGCGGCGGGCTTCACGCTCCGCCTTGTAGCGGTCGGTCTGGACATAGCGGATATCGAAATCGACCGCGCCGCCCTCGAAGGCGAAGCGGCTGATCATGCCATCAGCGTTGAGCGCGATGTCGTCTTCGAACATCGGCGCATGGGCATTGTCGGGCACGGCACGGAAGAAGGCGCCATCGATTTCGGCGGGTATTTCACCTTCGACGGCCAGGTTGCGGACCGACACTTCCATCCGCCGCGGGGTGTTCGACCCGATGAAATGGATGGTCGGGGGGAAGGCACCCATGAAATTCGGACTCCCAATTTGAATATGCTTGGACCCTAACGGCTGTTAAGAATACTGCCAAGAAGCACGGCTGGACCGAACCGGAAGCATGGCTGGACTGAGTAGGAAACCCCTGCTCACCAGAGGCGGCACGGCGGAGATCTGTGACGGGGGAGAGGTTGTGCGGACGCGAATTGAGCGATTGTCCGGCGAGGGAGGGACGAGGGCTGCCATGCAGCAGAACGATAGCAGGGAAGGGCTGCGCCGCCCGGCTGAGCAGGCGCTGATGCTGCACGATCTGCTGAAGCTGACCAACCGGCTAATGGCGCCGTTTTCGACCTACCTCGCCGACCGTTACGAGATCAGCCTCAACGAATTCCGCCTGCTGATGATGATCGGCCGGCTCGGCGCCACGGCCAGCCACGAAGTCGCGGAGATGACCGGGGTGAACGTGATGAGCGTCAGCCGCGCGGTTTCCACGCTGGAACGGGCGGGACGGATCAATGTCGTGCCCGATCCCACCAACCGCCGGCGCAAGTCGCTGACGCTGACCGCGGAAGGCCGGCGGCTCTACGAGATCATGCGCCCGCAGACCGACCGGGTGGCCGAATATCTATTCAGCGAGCTTTCGGATGGCGATCTCGCCGCGCTGGAACGGATCCTTGCCCGGCTGATCGACACGCTGGAAGCGCGTGACAGCCAAGGGCACTCGCTGTTCCTGGAACGAACCCGGCCGGTGGAGGAGAAGTAGGAGGACTCTCCCCTGCAAGGGGAGGATTACCGCCGCGGGACGATGCGGGCGGCAGCGGAAATGCCCGGCGCTTGACTCGCGGCAAGGCTGGAACAAAAGTAACGTTCGTTAAAATCGAGCCGCAGCCCGGTTTTGGTCCAAGCATGCGGCACAAGGGGAGAGCGATGGATATTTCGGGCAAGGTGGCGATCGTCACTGGCGGCAACTCCGGCCTTGGCGAGGCAACTGCCCGGGCGCTGATGAAGGCAGGCGCGAGGGTGATTTCGTTCGACCGCGCAGGCTCCGCGCCGGAAGGCGCCGAGTTCGCGGAATGCGACATCGCCAGCGACACGGCGATCAAGGCTGCGGTCGACAAGGTGATCGCCGATCACGGAGCGGTGCAAATCCTGGTGAATTGTGCCGGCGTTCCCGGCCTCGGCCAGATCGCTACGCCCGACGGGCCGGGGGACATGGCCGCCTTCCGCAGGGTGGTGGATGTCAATCTGATCGGCACGGCGGCGGTCACGGCCGAGGTCGCGCACCGGATGATCTCCAACGATCCCAGCGGCCCGGAGGAGGAACGCGGGATCATCATCAACACCTGCTCGATCGCTAGCTTCGCCGGGCAGGAGGCGATGGGCGCCTATACCGCGTCCAAGGCGGCGCTCGCGGCGCTGTGCCTCGTCTGGGCGCGCGATCTTTCGCGCCACAACATCCGCTGCATGGGGATTGCGCCGGGATTCTTCTTCACCGGGATGACCGCCGGCATGCCCGAGCCGCTGCTGGAGGACCTGCTCAAGAATTACGAGTTTCCGCGGCGCGGCGGCCGGCCCGAGGAGTTCGCCGAGCTGGCGCTGTTCATCATCCGCTCGCCCATGCTGAACGGCGACGTGGTACGGATCGACAGCGGCACGCGCCCACCCGCCCGCACTTTGTGGACCACCGGCGGATAGGGGAATACGCGATGGCCAGCACACCTCTCCCGCCCCGGTTCGACGCGCAGAAGATGGCGCAGGCGCGTCGCGCGCTGGAGAGCGTGCTCGGGGCCGACAAGGTCTTCTTCGAAGAGCTCGACCGGAAGAGCTATTTCGACAAGTTCGCGGTGGACGATGCGCTGCACCATCCGGCAGGCGCGATCGCCCCGGAATCGGTCGCCGAAGTCCAGGCGGCCGTGAAGATCGCCAACCAGTATCTCCTCCCGCTCTGGCCGATCAGCCGGGGCAAGAATCTCGGTTATGGCGCCAGCGCGCCGGTCCTCGCCGGCAGCATCGTGCTCGACATGTCGCGGATGAAGCGGATCGAATTCGACGAGCAGCTTGGCACCGTGATCGTCGAGCCGGGGGTGAGCTTCTACGACCTCTACGATTACCTCAAGGCCAACGATCTTCCCTATTGGCTCTCGACCCCGGGAAACAGCTGGGGCTCGGTGATGGGCAATGCGCTCGACCGGGGGGTGGGCTACACGCCCTACGGCGAGAACACCAAGAACATCTGCGGGCTCGAAGTGGTGCTGCCCGATGGCGATCTGGTGCGCACGGGCATGGGCGCCTTCGACGGCGCGGATACGTGGCAGGCCTATCCCTTCGGCTACGGCCCCGGCTGGGACCAGATGTTCGTCCAGTCCAATTTCGGCATCGTCACCAAGATGGGCATGTGGCTGATGCCGGAGCCCGAGAGCCTGATGGGCATGGATGTGGAGTTCGACCGGCCGGAGGATCTGAAGGCGATGGTCGACACGATCGCCCCGCTGCGGCGGGAGCGGCTGCTGACGCAAAGCCCCTCGATCGGCAACTGGCTGCGGGCCGCCGCCGTGCTGACCACACGCGATGAATGGACCGACAAGCCCGGCGCGCTTGGCGACGATGTGATCGATGCGATCCGCAAGCGGTTCAATATCGGCTGGTGGGGCGTCTCGCTGCGGCTCTACGGGCGCGAGGAAGTCAACAAGGCTGCCTACAAGATCCTCGAAAAGGCGATGGGCGACATCAAGCCGATGCTGATCAAGCCGACCAGCTGGGTGAAGGGGCAGCCGCTCGAATATTCGGGCTGGACCGGCACCCCGATGACTTTCCCGATGCAGAACGTGAATTGGTATGGCGGGCGCGGCGGCCATATCGGCTTCTCGCCGATCATCCCGCAGGACGGCACCAAGGCGCTGGAGCAGTTCCAGCACACCTATGCGCGCTATCGGGAGTACGGGATGGATTATCAGGGCAGCTTCGCCTTCGGGGAACGGCACCTGATCAACGTCAACGCGATGATCTTCGACAAGGACGATCCGGCGATGATGAAGAAGGTCGATCCGTTCTTCCGCACCCTGGTGCAGGACGCGAAGGAGCAGGGCTACGGCGAATACCGCACTCATCTCGATTACATGGACCTCGTCGCGCGGACCTACGATTTCAACGGCGGTGCGCTCGGCCGGCTGAACGAGAAGGTGAAGAACGCGCTCGACCCCAATGGCATCATCGCCCCGGGCAAGAGCGGCATCTGGCCCAGGCGTCTGGCAGGGGAGCGCAAGGCATGAGGGGCGGCGGCTTCATCCTGGCCGCGGCGGCGCTGCTGGCGCTGTCGGCCTGCGAGATCAAGGACACCAGCGGCGGCTCCTCCGGCGAACCGAGCGCGGGTGCAGCCGGCCCGCCGCCGATGCCCCAGCCGGTCACTCTGGCCGACCGACCGGAGGCGGAAGCGGGCGAACGGCTCTATGTCGAACATTGCATCATGTGCCACGGCGATGTGGGCATGGGTACCGGCCTGCTCGCGCGGCGGCTGCAAGTCCCATTGCTGGAAGCCCGCGGAGATCTTACAGCGGATTACGTGATCCAGGCCGCGCGCATGGGGATCGGCAACATGCCCCAGATCCCGCGCGGCGAGGTGAGCGATGAGGAGCTGGAGCAGATCGCGGACTATCTTGCCGCCGGTCCGCATCCCGCCGGGCAGATGCCTGCTGCGGCGCCCGCTGAGGGAGAAGCGCAATGATTACGGCCACCCGCCGTGCGGCCCTGCTGGGGGCGCTTTCCGTTCCGACCGTGGCAGGCTTTGCCGCCTGGCGCATGCGCCATGGGGAAGTCTCGCGGCTCGTGCACGATCCCGCACTGGCGGCCGGACGGCGCTTTGCCGCCGCAGCCAAGGCGGGCGGGGCTCCCTCGCGCGCAGTGGAGGGGGACCGGATCCGCTTCGCCCGCGAAGTGCTCGAAGCCAGGCCGTCGCTGATCGCCGGGGTCACGCGCCATGCGGATTTCCTGCTGATCGCCGATGCCGCGCGCGAAGCCGGCTATGCCGAGGCGGCGGTGCTGGACACGCGGGCCGGGCGCTGCGCCGGCGCGGAATGTCGTCCGGGCTGGACGGCGCTCGGCCGGATGAGCCGGGCCGCCGGCACCGAATGGCCCGAGGCGCTGGCCAATTACGCGATCGACCCCAGCCGGGTGACCGTCCGCGCCTCCACCGGAAGCTGGTTCGACGGCAAGGATAGCGGGTTGGTGCTGGGCTGGGTCCTCGCCAGGCGAGCTTAGGGAATTTTACCTAATAGGTAATTTGTGCTTGACAGCGTAACGCTCTTATGGCACAAATACGGAAGCTCGCGAGGATTGCGATTCGAGGGCGCGGCGAGATTGGGATCGTGCTGGAACAGGTCCGGAGATCCCGCCTTCTCTGCGAACAAGCTGGATCCCGGAACGGGTCCGGGATGACAAGCGGGGGCGCGCCGGGGTGCGGACGCGCGCGCGTGACTGGCCTTACCGCTTGATCCGCAAGCTCTCGGGCCGTTTGCGCGGTACCCATTCGCCGCGGCCGGGGAAGTTCTTCAGCACCTCGCCGTCCCACAGGCGGACGATCCGCCGCTGGAAGCGCCATTTGCCGTCTTCGCCTTTCACCGCGGTATCGTCATACCAACCGGTGAAGCGCAGCAGGTAAGGCGGCTCGCCTTCGCATTCGGTGACGAAGGCGAAGCTCTTCATTGTCACCGATCCATCCGCCTGCGGGAGGTATTTCGTCTGCGTCACGTGATGCTGGCGGCCGGGAAAGCCGGGGGCGTTGGCGTAATGGCGCATCAATCCCCGTATGCCGTCATGCCCTTCCCACACATCTGCATCCTCGAAAACTTCCTCGCTCATCAGGCAGTCTTCGGTGAAGCAGGCGACAAGGCCGTCCTCGTCCCCGGTGTCGAGCGCCCAGCTGTAATCGGCGAACAGATCCTGCAGGGCGAGCCTGTCTTCGATGGCAAGTTTCATGTCGGCAATTCTCCCGAATATTGCCACAACCGTAACACTCGTTATTATTCGCCGCAAGCAAGCGAGGGCGCGAAGGGAGCGCTCCCCGCAAGGCAGAAGAGAGGATTCATGGGCAAGATTATCGTCACCGGCGCGTCCGGCCAGTTCGGCAGCGCCGCCGCCAGATTGTTGCTGCAAAGCGTGCCGGCGGAAGACCTCGTGCTGCTGTCGCGCACACCTGAGAAGCTGGCGGAGTTCGCGGAGAAAGGCTCCCATGTCCGCCGCGCCGATTTCGACGATCCTTCCAGCCTGCCCGCCGCGATGGAGGGGGGTGAGCGTATGCTGCTCATTTCCACCGCGCGGGTCGGCAGCCGTGTGGGACAGCATACCAACGCGGCGCAGGCCGCTGTGGCGGCAGGGGTGCGGCAGATCGCCTATACGTCGCTCATCAATGCGGACCGGCCGGATAATCCCGCGATCGTGAAACAGGATCACTTCGCTACCGAGCAGGCGATCCGGGCAACCGGCGCGGAATACACCTTCCTGCGCGACAGCCAGTATTCGGAGGCGATCGCGCTGGCGATGGCGATCCCGGCGCTGCAGGCGGGAGTGAAGCCCGACAATTGCGGCGAGGGCAGGGTGGGCTTCGTCAGCCGCGACGATTGCGTGGCGGTGGCGGCAGGCGTGCTGACGCAAGATGGCCATGGCAACCGGGCTTACCCGCTTACGGGACCGGAAGCGCTTTCGATCCCCCAAGCGCTCGCCATGGTGGCAGAGATCGCCGGCAAGCCGATCGTGGTCGAGCCGGTGAGCGATGAAGGGATGCTCGAATATTTCGACTCCTTGGGCGTGCCGCGCCATGCCAGCGACATCGTGCCGGATGGGCCGATCCCGTGGTCGAGCGACGACATGGTGACGTTCGGTCAGGCAATCCGCGAAGGCTTCTTCGACGAGGTGACCGATCATGTCGAGCGGATCACCGGCCGCGCGCCGCGAACGCTGCGCTCGGTGCTGGAGCAGTACCAGGGGGCGTGGCCGAAATGATCCGCTTGCGCGTTGCCCTGGCCGCCGCGGCTCTCGCGGTGGTGGCGGCCTGTTCTTCCTCCAGCGACGTGCCGCAGGTCGATACCTCGATCTATGGCGCGGGTGACGACTGGACCAATCCCGGCGGCGACTGGGCGGAAAGCCACTTCTCGCGCCTGGGCGACATCAACAGGGAGAATGTCGGCGAACTCGGCCTCGCCTGGGAATACGATCTCGGCACCGCGCGGGTGCAGGAAGCGACGCCGGTGGTGATAGGCGGCGTGATGTATACCTCCGGCAATCTCGGCCGGGTCTACGCGCTGAACGCCGCGACGGGCGAGGAGCTGTGGACCTTCACGCCTGAAGTGGACATGCAGTACAACCGCTATGCCTGCTGCGATCAGGCGAACCGTGGCGTCGCGGTGGCGGGGGGCAAGGTCTTCGTCGCCTCGCTCGACGGGTGGCTCTATGCGCTCGACCGGGAAGACGGCTCCGTGCTTTGGCGCGCCGACACGATCGACGATCGCTCGCGCGCCTACACCGTCACCGGCGCGCCGGAGATCGCGGGCAATCTCGTCCTTATCGGCAATGGCGGCGCGGAATACGATGCGCGCGGCTATGTCACGGCTTACGACGTGGAAAGCGGCGAGGAAGAATGGCGCTTCTACACCGTTCCCCGCGATCCGGCCGAAGGCCCGCAGGAAAGCGAGGCGCTGGAAGCCGCGCTGAAGACCTGGAGCGAGAATTCGCGCTGGGATGTCGGCGGCGGCGGCACCGTGTGGGATGCGATCACCTACGATCCCGAATTCGACCAGGTGATCATCGGCACCGGCAATGGCGGCCCCTACCCGCAGGTGATCCGCTCGCCCGGGGGCGGGGACAATCTCTATCTCAATTCGCTGGTCGCGCTGGACCGCGAAAGCGGGGAGATGAAGTGGTATTTCCAGGAAACGCCTCGGGACAATTGGGACCTTACCGCCACCCAGCCGATGGTTCTGGCAGAGCTGGAAGTGGACGGCGCGCCGCGCAAGGTGATCCTCCATGCGCCGAAGAACGGGTTCATGTTCGTGGTCGATCGGAAGACCGGCAAGCCGCTCGCCGCGAATGCTGTCGTCCGCACCAGTTGGGCCTCCGGCTGGAACCTCGAGACCGGGCGGCCAGTGCTGACGCCCGAAACGTCCGACTACTCGCAGGGGCCCAAGATCGTCTTCCCCGGCTCGCCCGGGGCGCGTAACTGGTATCCCGCCGCCTACGATCCTGGCCGCGACCTCTACATCGCCTCCTTCCTCGACATGGGGAACCTGATGTGGATCGCCCCGGGTCAGGAGAACCCGCCCCATCGCAAGCAGGCGTTCAATGCCGGCGCCGCGGCGATCTTCACCCCTGATCTCGAGGCGGCGCTCGCCACTCTGCCGCCGCCGATGCAGGACGCGGTGAAGGCGCTGCCGCAATGGCAATGGGTGAAGGAGCAGCCGTTCTCATCGCAGATCAAGGCGCTCGACCCCATCACAGGTGAGGAGAAATGGGCGGTCGATCTCGATGGCTGGCAGGACCGGGCCGGCGTGCTGGCGACGGAGGCGGGGTTGGTGATCCACGGCACCCTGTCGGGCAAGCTGATCGTCCGCGACTCCGAAACCGGCGCGGTGCTGAAAAGCATTGACACCGGCAGCTCGATCCTGGCCGCGCCGATGACCTACCGCGTGGACGGGGTGCAATATATCGCGGTGCAGACCGGCTGGGGCGGAGGCGGCTGGGGTTTCGTTCCGCCATACTCGGCGGCCTATTCGAAGGGCAATGCCAACCGCCTGCTGGTGTTCCGGATCGGCGGCGGCGAAGTGCCGATCCCGGCGGACCTGCCCCCGCTGGAGCCTGCCCCCGCTCCGCCGCAGCAAGCGCCGGGAGTGACGCCCGAGATGATCGCGCAGGGCGGCGCGCTCTTCATGGAGAATTGCTCCGCCTGCCATTCGAACCAGCCGCGCGCCCCATTGCCAGATCTGCGGCGGATGCAGCCCGGCACGCATGAGGTGTTCGAACGGATCGTGCTGGAAGGGCTGCTGAAGCCCAACGGCATGCCGCAATTCGGCGACTTGCTGGATGCGCGGCAAGTGCAGGCGATTCACGCCTTCCTGATCGATCAGCAGGGCAAGACGAGGGAGCGTGAACTGGCGCTCCAGGCGGCCGGAAAGCCGCTCGATTCGCGGAGCCTCACTATCCTTTCCAGCTATTAGCCATTAGATTGAAGGCAACGATTCCTGAAAATTCGGAGAGAGCCATGATTCCCCAAGGTGTTTCCATCCGCCACCCCGACAAGCTCTATATCGGCGGCGAATGGGTCGATGCGAAATCCGGCAAGATGCTGGAGATCGTGAACCCCAACAGCGAGGAAGTGATCGCCCGCGTGGCCGAGGCCGGCAATGACGACATGGACCGCGCGGTGGCCGCGGCGCGCCAGGCGTTCGACCATGGCCCGTGGCCGACCACCCCGCCTGCCGAACGCGGGCGGATGCTGCGCGAACTGGCCGACCGGCTCAAGGCGCGCTCGGGCGAGCTGGAGAAGGCGTGGACCGCGCAGATCGGCGGCCTGCCCGGCATGGCGACCGGGGTGGTGATGAACGGCATGACCACGCTGGACACCATCGCCGCTCTCGCCGACAGCTTCAAATGGGTGGAAGAGCGCAAGGGCCAGGCAGTCGACACGATCGTCGTCGCGCGCGAGCCGGTGGGCGTCGTCGCCGCGATCGCGCCGTGGAACGCGCCTTACATGATCATGATCAGCAAGGTCGCCTATTCGCTCGTCTCCGGCAGCACGGTGATCATGAAGCCCTCGCCGGAAACCCCGCTGGAATGCTACATCATCGCCGAAGAGGCCGAAGCGGTCGGCTTCCCCCCAGGCGTGATCAACCTCGTCCCCTCGGACCGCGAGGCGGCCGATCACCTGGTCAACAATCCCGGCGTCGACAAGGTCAGCTTCACTGGCTCGACCGTGGCAGGCAAGCGCATCGCGCAGGTCTGCGGCAGCCGCATCGCGCGCTACACGCTGGAGCTGGGCGGCAAGTCGGCGGCGATCATCCGCGACGATTTCTCGACCGAGGCGGCCGCCAATCTGCTCGGCAACACGATCACCGCGCTGTCCGGCCAGATCTGCGCCATGCTCAGCCGCGCAATCGTCCCCAAGCGGCGCCATGACGAGATCGCCGAGGCGATCAAGGGCGTGATGGAAGGAATCAAGATCGGCCGTTCGGAAGACGAAGGCACGCAGCTTGGCCCGCTGGCGATGAAGCGCCAGCTCGAACGCGTCGAGATGTATATCGAGGAAGGCAGGAAGAGCGCCGACCTCGTCACCGGCGGCAACCGCCCGGCGCATCTCAACAAGGGCTATTTCATGGAGCCCACGCTGTTCGCCAATGTCGACAATAACAGCCGCATCGCGCAGGAGGAGATCTTCGGACCCGTCCTGTGCCTGATCCCCGCCGAGGACGAGGAAGACGCGATCCGCATTGCCAACGAGTCCAATTACGGCCTGCACGGTTCGGTGCTGACCAACGATCCGCAGGCCGCCTATGACATCGGCCGGCGCATCCGCACCGGCGTGGTGGCGCAGAGCGGGCTCAAGATGGATTGGGGCGCGCCCTTCGGCGGCTTCAAGCAATCGGGCATCGGCCGCGAAGGCGGCGAAGAGGGCCTGTGGCCCTATGTCGAAACCAAGAGCGTGCTGCTCGACGCGCCGGTAAAGGCCTGACGGAAACGGCGGCCTTCAAGCCCGTTCGTCCCGAGGCTGCCAAAGGATGAACGGGCGGCCCTCCCTGCCGGCGATCGCGCGGCGGGGAGGAGGGGCGCCCCGGCGCCTTGCGCCGCGCCTTTCCGGCGGCTGGCCGTTGGCGAGGAGAGAAAGCGAGACCCGATCGGCTGGCCGGGCGTTTGTTCGGGAGAGGGCCGGCTTCAGCCATTCGCATGGCCGGACTCCGTCTCGGCGAAAATTTTTTCGCGAGAGGTCTTGAAACGCGAAACCAAAACACCATTTAGGTTCGCGAATAGATCCGGGAGAACCCCATGAATCTCGAAAAATTTACCGACCGCGCCAAGGGTTTCCTGCAAAGCGCGCAGACCGTCGCGATCCGCATGAACCACCAGCGGATCGGCCCCGAGCATTTGCTGAAGGCGCTGCTGGAAGACAGCGAAGGCATGGCCTCCGAGCTGATCCGGCGCGCCGGCGGCAATGTGCAGGTCGCGGTGGCCGAAGTGGACAGGGCGCTGGGGAAGATTCCCGCTGTGTCCGGCAGCGGTGCGCAGGCGACCCCGGGCCTGGACAATGATGCGGTGCGCGTGCTCGACCAGGCGGAGCAGCTTGCCAGCAAGGCCGGCGACAGCTTCGTGCCGGTGCAGCGGATCGTCCAGGCGCTGGCGCTGGCGGGCACCACCGCCGCGGGCCAGGCGCTGAAGGCGGCCAATGTCGATGCAAAGTCGCTGGAGGCGGTGATCAAGGAGGTCACCGGCGGCCGCGCCGCGCAGAGTGCCTCGGCCGAAGAAAGCTACGAGGCGATGAAGAAATACGCCCGCGATCTGACCGAGGCGGCGCGCAGCGGTAAGCTCGATCCCGTGATCGGCCGCGACGAGGAAATCCGCCGTACGGTGCAGATCCTCGCCCGGCGAACCAAGAACAATCCGGTGCTGATCGGCGACCCGGGCGTGGGCAAGACCGCGATCGTCGAGGGGCTGGCGCTGCGCATCGCCAATGGCGACGTGCCCGACAGTCTGAAGGATCGGCGCCTGATGGCGCTGGACCTCGGCGCGCTGATCGCCGGCGCGAAATATCGCGGCGAGTTCGAGGAACGGCTGAAGGCCGTGCTCGACGAGGTGAAGGGCGCGGAAGGCGAGATCATCCTGTTCATCGACGAGATGCACACGCTGATCGGCGCCGGCGCATCGGAAGGCTCGATGGATGCCGGCAACCTGCTCAAGCCCGCCCTTGCGCGGGGCGAGCTGCACTGCATCGGCGCGACCACGCTCGACGAATATCAGAAATATGTCGAAAAGGACGCCGCGCTGCAGCGCCGCTTCCAGCCCGTCTATGTCGACGAGCCGACCGTGGAAGACACGATTTCGATCCTGCGCGGGCTCAAGGAAAAGTACGAGCTGCATCACGGCGTCCGCATCACGGATGCTGCGATCGTCGCCGCGGCGATGCTTTCCAACCGCTACATCACCAATCGCTTCCTGCCGGACAAGGCGATCGACCTGATGGACGAGGCGGCGAGCCGCATCCGCATGGAAGTGGAAAGCAAGCCCGAAGAGATCGAGGTGCTCGACCGGCGGATCATCCAGCTCAAGATCGAGGAATCGGCGCTCGCGAAGGAAAGCGATGCCGCCTCGCAGGACCGGCTGTCCGCCCTGCGCAGCGAGCTTGCCAATCTGGAGCAGCAAAGCTCCGAACTGACCACGCGCTGGCAGAATGAGCGGGACAAGATCGCCGCCGAAAGCAGGATCAAGGAAGAGCTCGACCAGGCGCGGCTGGAGCTGGAGCAGGCGCAGCGTTCGGGCGATCTCGCCCGGGCGGGGGAACTGTCATACGGGCGGATCCCGGAGCTGGAGCGCAAGCTCGCGGAAGCGCAGGGGCAGACGGAGAACGCGCTGCTGCGCGAGGAAGTGACCGAAGACGACATCGCCTCGGTGGTCAGCCGCTGGACCGGCGTGCCGGTCGACCGGATGATGGAAGGCGAGCGCGAAAAGCTCCTCAAGATGGAGGAAGTGATCGGCAAGCGCGTCATCGGACAGGAGCGGGCGGTCACTGCCGTCTCCAAGGCCGTGCGCCGCGCGCGCGCAGGCCTGCAGGACCCGAACCGGCCGCTCGGCAGCTTCCTGTTCCTGGGGCCCACCGGCGTCGGCAAGACCGAGCTGACCAAGGCGCTCGCCGAATTCCTGTTCGATGACGATTCGGCGATGGTCCGCATCGACATGAGCGAATTCATGGAGAAGCACGCGGTCGCCCGGCTGATCGGCGCCCCTCCCGGCTATGTCGGCTATGAGGAAGGCGGCGTGCTGACCGAAGCGGTGCGGCGGCGGCCCTATCAGGTGGTGCTGTTCGACGAAGTCGAGAAAGCGCATGCGGACGTGTTCAACGTGCTGCTGCAGGTGCTCGATGACGGCCGCCTCACGGATGGGCAGGGCCGCGTGGTGGATTTCTCCAACACGCTGATCATCCTGACATCCAACCTAGGCAGCCAGTTCCTCTCCAACCTGGACGAGGGACAGAAGGTCGAGGATGTCGAGCCACAGGTGATGGAAGTGGTGCGGGCGCATTTCCGGCCCGAATTCCTCAACCGGCTGGACGAGATCATCCTGTTCCACCGCCTGAGCCAGGAGAACATGGCACCGATCGTCGATATCCAGGTGGCGCGGGTGCAGAAGCTGCTCAGCGATCGCAAGATCGCACTCGACCTCACCGATGCGGCGCGGCGCTGGCTGGGCAGGGTCGGCTACGATCCGGTCTATGGCGCGCGGCCGCTCAAGCGGGCGGTGCAGCGCTATCTCCAAGACCCGCTGGCCGAGCGGCTGCTGGCGGGCGAAATCCCCGACGGCTCGACGGTGCATATCGACGAAGGTGACGGCGAACTGAAGATCGAGGTGAGCTGAACGCGGGAAGATCCTCCCCCGTCGGGGGAAGGGGACCGCCGAAGGCGGTGGAGGGGTATCGCCGCCAGTGGTTACACCCCTCCGTCAGTTCTGCGGACTGCCACCTCCCCTTGCAGGGGAGGATCGAAGGTAAAGCAAAAAGGGCGGCCCGAAGGCCGCCCTTTCGTATTCGTGCAATGCGTCTTCGACCTTAGAAGATGTCGTCCAGCATCGCCTTGACGCCGACATAGGCGAAGCGGCCATAGGGAGAGACCGGATAGTCCAGCGTGAAGTCCGGCTTCGCGTTGAACAGGTTGTTGATGCCGCCATAGATGGTGAACCGGTCGTCGAACTCGGCCGAAATCCGGATGTCGTGTTCGACCCGCTCCTTGTAGAAGATGTATTTCGGATCGGAGATGTCCGGGTTGGCTGCGACCTCCTCGGTCAGATAGCGGCGGGTCTTGTCCCACCAGGTGAGCGAGTAGCTCGCCGTGACATTGCCGATGTTCCAGTTGACGTCCAGCGCGGCAGTCCAGCGCGGCTTGTAGGGTTCGCGCAGGTCATCATCGACATCGGCGCCGACCGAAGGGACGAAGTTGAGCTTGTCGAGATATCCGACGACCAGACGGGTATCGAGCGTGCCCATCTCGCCCAGCGGAACCCTGTAATTCAGGGTCGCGTCGAAGCCGGCGGTTTCGAAGAAGGCGACGTTCTCGGGGAAAGCGCGCCAGCCGACCACGAAGCCGCTGACGGGATCGCGGTCGATATTCTCACAGAACACGTTCTCCAGCGTCGGCTGGTCGACGCAAAGATCGGCGACCTCCTGCGCGGTCGCCGTGTTCACCGCATTCTCGATCTCGATATTGTACCAGTCGAAGGTGAAGGTCAGGCGCGGAATGAAGGACGGCTGCAGCACGACACCCGCGGTCCAGGTCTTGGCGGTCTCGGCCTCCAGGTCGGGATTGCCGCCGGTGAAGCCCAGGATGCTGGTGTTCGCCTCTGGGTCGGTCGCCGGACTGAAGGCGTCGATCTCCGCCTGGCTCAGCCCCAGAGAAGTCAGCAGCGCCTGGCAGTTGTCCGCGCGGAACTGGGTCCCCTCACCTACGAACAGGGGATCGCACGGGTCGTCAATGAACAGGAAGCCGCCGCTTTCAGCAGCGTAGAGCTCGCCGATATTCGGCGCGCGAACCGATTCCGAATAGGTCGCACGGAAGCGGATGTCGCGGATCGGCGCATAAACGCCGTCCACCTTCCAAGCGGTCGTTTCGCCGATGCTCGAATAGTCGGAAAGGCGGATCGCCCCGCCGAAGGAAAGCACTTCGGCCATCGGTGCGCCCTCGAAGATCGGAATGTTGATCTCGCCGAACACTTCCTTCACGTCGAACTCGCCGCCTGTGTCGGCGAACTCGCCGCTATCGGCGTACCAGCCGTTCTGGTAATAGTCGTCGAAGGTGGAGGAGCTTTCCTCCTTGCGGTATTCCGCGCCGAGCGCGAAACCGACCGGCCCGCCGGGAAGCTCGAACAGCTGGCCGAGATCGCCGCTGATCGAGCCCGACACCACATGCTGCGAAACCTTCGAGTTGGAGAGCGAGTCACGCGTGATCCAGTCGATCGCCGCCTGGGAAGGGGAGCCTTCGCCGAGCATGTTGAGCGGTACGCATCCGCTATTGGGCCCCGCCTCGAAGCTTTGGGGCACGTCACCGAAGTTCCATCCGGTGGGGTCGACGATCCCCGACGGATCGATGTCGATGCGGCAGACGGGGTTGCCGGTGCCGTCATCGACCACGTCGATCGCGGCGAAATAGCGGTCCGAAATGCGGGAGTTGGTGCCCCTCACATCCGTGGTCGTCTGGCCATAGACGTAGGAAATCTCGTAGCGCAGATGATCGGAGATGTCCCCGTCGAAGCCGACGACGGTACGCCAAGTCTCGCGGTCATTGTATTCCCCGCGCTGACCGAGGTCGAAATTGTCGCGGCTGAAGAGGGCGTCTCCCTGAACCAGGTCGCCATAGCGCTCGTTCAGGAAGTAATTGTCACCCTGGAGCAGCGTGAAGAAGTCGAAGCTCGGCTGGCCGATCGAAAATGCGTCATTCTTCACGTATTTGCCTTCGGCGAAGAAGCGCAGCGCGGGCGAGAATTCGTAGCTCGCCAGCACGTTCACGACGTGCCGCTCCGTCTCGGGAACGATGTCGCCGTAATAGCCCGCGCGCGGCGTGTTGTCGCCGCCAACGGCCAGGCCGCCGGAGGACGGAAGAAGCTGCCCGCGATCGTAGACTTTGCCCGCACCGGTGTAATCGGGAATCTGGTCGAAGTTGAGGTCGACCGCGCCGCCGGGCGCGCTGTCGGCCCAGGTGGTGTTGGAGATCAGCACGCGGTCGAACACATCGGGGTCGTCCGGATGGTCGGCGGGATTGCGGATCAGCCCGACGAAGCGCGAATTGTCGCCCAGGAAGTTGCGCTGGCGGGAATCCACCCGCTCCTGCCGCGCGAATTCGTAGGCGACCGCGATATTGCCGCGATCGTCCGCGAAGTTCTTGCCGGCGGTGATCGAGGCGAGCGTCTGATTGCCGTCGCCATAGGTGGTCCATCCGGTTTGCGCGCGGGCGGAAATGCCTTCGAAATCGCGCTTGAGGACGAAGTTGACCACGCCCGAGACGCCGTCTGCACCGTAGATCGCGGAAGCACCGCCGGTGAGGATGTCGATGCGTTCGATCAGATCCTGCGGAATGCTGTTGATGTCGACCGCGGCCGAATCCGGCACGCCGGCGACATGGCGCTTGCCGTTCACCAGCACCAGCGTCCGGTCGACGCCCAGATTGCGCAGGTCGAGCAGGTTGACGCCTGTATAGCCTAGAGCGAGCGGCTGGATGCCCGCGGCGCTCACGGTGTCGACCGAGCCGACCAGTGCGGGGTTGCGCACCAGCGTGTCGACCACGTTCGTGTCGCCCGAACGCTCGATCTGCTCCGCCGTCACGGCGACGATCGGGTTCGGCTCTGCAAGTTCGGGCCGGGCGATGCGCGAGCCCGTCACGATGATCACCGCCAGTTCGTCATCGGCCGGAGCGTCCGGTTCGGTGATATCCTGGGCTGGGGGTTCTTGCGCGAATGCCGGCGGCGCAAGCAATGCGACGGAAAGGGCGATTGGTGCTGCGGCACCCTTCAAGCGAGTTTGGATTTTCACGGTCTCAGTCCCCGATGCGGGCCGGGTCTCCCTCTCCCGGCGCGGTAAAAATAAATGACCCCCGCTTGCCCCATCGGATCGCGCGAGCGGATGGCAGCGTCCATGCCCTCAACTGCGTGAGGGACATTTTGGTTTCAATTCAAATCATTTAGCCTGCTACATTTCCATTGGTTTCTGTTGCAATCAAACAACAGCTATCCGGTGCAGGCAGCGGAGGGCTCGGCGTGGTGCGCTTGACCGGCGCGCGCTGCGCGCTTAGCCGATGCGCTCAATCCTTTCCTGGGACTGGAGACGAACGCTTGAAGATTGACGGTTCCGTTTCCGCCGTTGTCACCGGCGGAGCATCAGGCCTCGGCGAAGCAACTGCGCGTGCTCTTGCGGCAAAGGGGGCCAAAGTCGCCCTGTTCGACCTCCAGGAGGAGAAAGGCGAGGCGGTTGCGCGGGAGATCGGCGGGATTTTCTGCCGCGTCGACGTCACTTCGGACGAGTCCGTCGATGCCGGTTTCGCACGAGCGCGTGCTGCGCAGGGGCAGGAGCGGATCCTCGTCAATTGCGCCGGGATCGGAACGATCGGCAAGACGACGCGCCGCGACCGCGAGACCGGAGAGATCTCGCATTTCCCGATCGCGGCATTCGCCAAGACGCTCGAAGTCAATACCGTCGGCAGCTTTCGCTGCATCGCCAAGTCGGCCGTGGGGATGATGACGCTCGATCCGCTCGAAGACGGTGAGCGCGGCGCCATGGTCAATACCGCATCGGTCGCCGCCATCGACGGGCAGATCGGCCAGGCGGCCTATTCGGCCTCCAAGGGCGGGATCGTCGGCATGACGCTTCCCATCGCGCGGGACCTCATGAGCGAGGGGATCCGGGTCAACACGATCCTGCCGGGGATATTCCAGACGCCGCTTCTCGCCGGGCTGCCGGAGCCGGCGCGGGAATCGCTCGCCGCCGCAGTTCCGTTTCCCAAGCGCCTAGGGCATCCGGAGGAGTTTGCGGATCTCGTGCTGGCGATGATCGAGATCGGCTACTTCAACGGCGAACATGTCCGGCTGGACGGCGCCATACGCATGCAGCCTCGCTGACTCCGGATGTCGGGCACAGTGGCGAGGAACCGATGACTTCAGCCTGGCACATCGGCGTCATTGGCGGGACGGGGCTGTATGACGCGGAGATTCTCGAGGATGCGCAGGAAATCCCCGTCAACAGCGCTTTTGGCGCGCCCTCGGGGCCGATAACGACCGGCACACTTTCGGGTGTGCGCTTCACCTTCCTGGCAAGGCACGGCGCCGGGCACCGCCTGCCGCCCGATCGGATCAACTACCGCGCGAATATCGACGTGCTGAAGCGCTGCGGCGTCACCGATGTTGTCTCCGTCTCCGCGATCGGCTCTCTGCGCGAAGAGATCGTTCCGGGCGACTTCGTGATAGTCGACCAGGTGATCGATTGCACCCGCGGCAGGGAGCGCAGCTTCTTCGGAGAAGGCCTGGCAGCGCATGTTTCGCTCGCGGAGCCGGTCTGCGGCCGTCTGTCGCGCATGCTTCACGATGCGGCCGCGGGCGCGGGAGCGAAAGTCCACCCGACCGGCTGCTATGTGGCGATCGAGGGGCCGCAGTTTTCCACCCGCGCGGAAAGCCGCCTGTATCGCAGTTGGGGAGCCGACGTGATCGGCATGACTGCCATGCCCGAGGCGCGGCTCGCTCGCGAGGCGGAACTGCCCTATGCCGTGTTGGCCATGGTGACGGATTTCGATTGCTGGCGGGACGGAGCCGAGCAAGTCGAAGTCGCGAAAATCTTGGCCATTTTGCAGGAGAACACCAGCAAGGCGAAAGCGGCCTTGGAGGCGCTTGCCGAGGCCCTTCCCGCCGAGCGGGAACCGAGCCCCATCGACACCGCGCTCGACGGTGCGATCCTCACCGCTCTCGGCATGCGCGATCCTGTGCTGGCGGCGAGGCTGGGTGCGGTAGCCGGACGGGTGCTAGGCCAGGAAAATTAGGGCATCGACTGCCGCTTTGACGGTACTTGATCCACTTGCCATTCCGACAATCCGCCCATTAGAGATCGCGTGCAATGAAGACCACACCGCGCCTTGCCGACTTCCTGCCCTACATGCTTTCAGTCACCTCGAATGCTGTGAGCGGACGCATCGCGCTGGAGTATCGCTCCCGTTTCGGGCTCCGGGTACCCGAATGGCGTGTCATGGCGGTTCTTGGTGACGCAGGATCGCTGACGCAGAGAGAACTCACGGCGCTGACGCTGATGGACAAGGTGGCGGTCAATCGCGCTTGCAAGGAGTTGGAGGAGCGCGGGCTCGCCTGGCGTCAGCCGAACAGCAGGGACGGGCGATCACACTTGCTGGAACTGACCGATGACGGCCACCGCATGCATGGCGAGATCATGCCGCTGGCCCTGGAGATGGAGCGCAGGCTGCTGGCGAACTTCAGCGAAGAGGAGATCGCGGCGTTCAAATCCTTGCTCGTCCGGATGAAGCAGGAAGTGCGCGACCTTCACGCCGAAGGCATCGACAGCGGCAATTACGGCTGAGAGCTCCTGCCTCAAGATCCTCTGCCCCTTTCTCCAACCAGGGAAAGGGGCAGAGCAACGCTTCTTATTACTGGCCCGGCTTGGCGGAGAACGCGTCCGAGATCGAGCAGGCAGCCGGGCCCAGGATAACGATGAACAGCACCGGCAGGATGAATAGGATCAGCGGAATGGTCATGATCGCCGGGAGACGCGCGGCCTTCTCTTCGGCCCGCATCATGCGTTCATTGCGGAACTCGGCAGAAAGAACCCGCAGTGCGGAGGCGAGCGGCGTCCCGTATCGCTCCGTCTGGATCATGGTGGTAACGACGCCGCGTACCGATTCCAGATTGACGCGATAGGCGAGATTTTCGAACGCCTGCCGGCGCTCGGTGAGGAAGGAGAGCTCGATGGCCGTGAGGGTGAACTCGTCGCCGAGTTCGGGGTAGGCGCGCCCCAGTTCCTTCGCCACGCGGCCGAATGCAGCATCGACGGTCAAGCCCGCCTCCGCGCAGATCACAAGCAGATCGAGCGCGTCGGGGAGCCCTTTTCGGATGGCGTTGGTTCGCTTCGAAACCTGATTGCTCAGAAAGATGTCCGGCGCCTTGTAGCCGATCAGGACTGCGCCCGCGAACAGCATGAAACGCTTGAAGCTGCCCCATTCAGGGAACGTATTGGACCAATAGACGAGAACGGCGGCGATCAGTCCGAGCACCACCGGCAGAACCATCCGGCCGAAGATGACCGCGACAGCCCATTCCTTGTTGCGATATCCGGCCTGGGCGAGCTTTTGCTGTGCTTGCTGGAGCTGACTGTCCTGCAGGACCTTGAGGCCCCGCAGCGTGTCCTTCATCTTGTCGGTCGTCTCGGTCTTGCGGACAAGGCTCTGGCGCTTCTTGGCGCTGGCCGTGACGATGCCGGCCTTCAGCTGCTCTCGCCGCGCATTGAGCGACTTGACCCGCTTCGCCATCGGATCCTTCACCGTAACGGCGGCATAGACCGCAAAGCTCATGGCAAGCGCGGCGATCCCGGCAAGGATCGTGCCGACCAGGATCATATCGACGCCGAGCAGCGTGGGACCGGAGGGTGTATTGAACATGATTGCTATCCGTCCCGATCAGATCTCGAAACTGACCATCTTGGCCATGATAAGAACGCCGATGGACATCCAGACCATGCCGCCCAGTCCGGCGACGATGAGCCGATCATCGGTGAAAAAGCCGCTGATATATTGCGGATTGACCCACGAGATCATGCCGAAGACGGCGAACGGCAGGGAACCTACGATGTAAGCCGATGCCTTGGATTCCGAGCTCATGGCGCGGATCTTCAGCTTCATCTGTCCACGCTTGCGCAGGACGTCCGCCAGATTGGAGAGGGTCTCGGCCAGATTGCCGCCCGTCTCCCGCTGAATCGCCAGAGTGATGCAGAAGAACTGGAATTCGGGCGTTCCGAGCCGGTCCGCCGTTTCCTGAAGGGCTTCATCCATGGTCCGCCCTACCTTGATCCGGTCCACGATCGCGCGAAATTCGACGCCGACCGGCCCGGGCACTTCGGTTGCCACCACCGAGAGCGTTTCCGTGACCGGCAAGCCAGAGCGCAAACCGCGCACGAGCAGTTCGATCGCATCAGGAAACTTGCTGTTGAAGGCGTCTGTCCGGCGCTTGATCAGCCATCCCACAACCATGTGCGGAATGCCGGCGCCCATCAGCACCCCCAGACCCAGTGAAAGCAGGGCAGCGCCCGTCTTCAGGAACATGATCACGGTGATCACGAGCGCGATACCGACCGAGGTGTAGAAATACTGCCCGATGGTCCAGTTCTTGCCCGAACGGTGAAGGCGAAGAGCCAGGGCGTCGATGCGCGAGTTCGCGCCCGCCATCTTGTGCATCTTCGGCTTGCGAGCCGCGATAGCTTTTTTGAGCTGCGATTCCACCTTGTCGGTGGTGTTCTCGGAGTGGCGATATCGCACCGCCTCCAAGCGCCGCGCGCTCTCCTTCGCGGCGGAAGGGCCGGCGAGGGCGAAGTAAACGAGTGCGATAAAGGCGGTCAGACCTCCGGCCAAAAGCACAAGCTGCAGAGTGTTCATTATGTGGCCTCGCCTCGCTAACTCGTCATTCTGCGGTGCACAGCGTCAAGCGGCCGACCAGCTGCAAATGCTGGTGACCGGCCTTCCTACGCCGCCGTCTCCTGCTCACGCGTTCCGGCGTGCTTTTCCTTCTTCGCAAGCAGCGACTTGATATCGAACTTGCCCAGAAGGGATTTCCCGCCTGCCGCGCTGCGCGCATCTTCAATCGCTTCTTCGCCCGCGCCCAGGATCGCGCTGGCGACCTCCCGGATCACGCCCGAAGCCTTGCTGGAGCGGTTGGCATCGACGAAGGTCTGGCCCAGCTTGGCGGCATTCACGGCCGCTTTCTGATCGAACGGGACCATGAAGCTGATCTTCCGCTCGATTGATGCCTCGAAGTCGGCGCGGCTGATCTCGCCGATGCCCGGCTGCACCCGGTTTGCAACGACAAGGGGTTGGACCTGCGGAGCGTTGGTTTTCAGCCAAGAGAGGATCCTGATGGCGTCGCGTGCGGAGGCCAAGGTCATCTCGGTTGCCAACACCGCGACATTCACATCCGTCAGTAGGTGCGGGAAGTTGATCAGCATGTTGCGGGGGAGGTCGATCACCGTCATTTCGAACGCGTGACGGAACTCCTCTTCCAACTGCACGAATGCCGCGCCGTCTGTCATCAACGGCGCATTGATTGGGGCTTCGGCCGAGAGAATCGCGAGATTGTCATTCGCCCGGATCATCGCCCGTTCGATGAACAAGCCGTCGATCCGGCTGGGGTTCTCGATCGCGTCGGTCAGGCCGCGGCCCGGCTCGAGATCGAGCGCAAGCGCGCCCGTGCCGAAATGCACGTCAAGGTCCAGCAGGGCCGTCGGCAACTTGAAGTCGGAGCTGAACAGCCATGCCAGTGATGTCGCCAGGGTCGAAGCGCCGACGCCCCCGCGGGTCCCGATGATGGCGGTGGAGATATGCTTCTGCGCGGCCGACCCGTCATTGTTCTTGGGCGCGGCAAAAACCGCCTGAGCCTGGACCAGCGCATCGCGAACCTGTCCCGCAGCAAGCGGCTTCAGCAGGTAATCGTTGATGCCGCTCGCCAGCAGGTCGCGGTAGAGGCGCACGTCGTTGACCTGGCCGATGGCAATCACCACCGTGCCGGGCTCGCAAACCTCGGCAAGCGCGTTGATATCGTTCAGTGGATCGCCGCTTTCGGACAGGTCGACCATCAGGATGTTGGGACTCGCCGTGATCGAAAGCGACTGGATCGCGTTGCGGAGCCCACCCTTCGCGCACTTCTCCGGCTGCCAACCCATCTCGATGACGACCGGGCGCAGGACGTCGAGGGCACCATCGTCGCAGATGAAGGCGGCAAATGGGTCGCGTCCGTTCGACGAACCAGCTTTCCAAGGAGCATTCATTTCGTAGTTCCCTCAGTTGGACGCATCGGAAGTGGCGGAGGCCTTCAGGCCGCCCTGACCCGTCGGGGCCTGGTTGCGATACATGTCGATGGCCTTGTTCGAGGTCATGATGACCGTTTCGCCCGTGCCGGACGCACCGCGGATGAGGTGCTCCGGATTGGCGACCATGGCGGCAAGATTGCCGTTGATCGCGCAGCCATAGCCATCATGAGTGCCATTGTTGTAGTTGAAGGCATGCCGGCCGTCCCAGTCCGGACAGCCAGGGACCGTCGCCTTCGAACGGGTGATCACGACCCGGAACTTGCCGGGCCCGAGTTCACCCTGGGTAACCGGGGCGCCTTCGCTCACCAGCAGCCCATACCGCGCGGCGATTGCGGCAACCGCATTTTTCGTCGCCGGGTCCGCCATGGGATCGTCGATTGAGATCCGGTCTCCATAACCCGCTTCCATGGCTTCGAACCAGTTGTTGAGGCGGTGCTGTTCGGCGATCGAAAGTCCGCCGGAGCCGCTGTCGAGATCGAGCGTGTAGCTCGTGCGTTGGACGACCGGCTGCTTGACGGATTCCAGCGAACGATTGGTCGGCTGCCCAGCGCAAGCGGCAAGCGATAGTCCCAATGTGAGGGCGACAGCAGCAGCAACCGGCTTGGTCATACGGATACGCATCTTAATCACCTTTCTCACTTGAGGCTGAAGCCGGGCGTGGGCGTTTCGGCGATCTCGTCCGCCTCGTCGCTCTTGCGCCGGTTCCTGTCTTCCGCCGAAGCCATGGCGACGGCATCCGCTTCCTCGCTCATTCCCACTTCCGGAGAAGGCGCGCTTTCGCCCGATGCGCTCGGCTTCGGCCGATCACCGCCATTGATGCCGTCGGAATTCATGTTGCCGAGCAGACGCTGGAATTCGTTGGGGGCCTGGAAGCCATCCGTCGGCAGCTTGATGTCGTTCGCATCGACCGGGTTCACCAGATAGGGGGTGACCACGATCACCAGCTCAGTCTGGCCCTTGCGGAACTCGGTCGATTTGAAGAGGTTGCCGAGAATGGGCAGGTCGCCGAGCGCAGGGGTCTTGTCGATCGCATTCTGCGCATTGTTGCTCATCAGACCGGCGATCATGAAGGATTGGCCGGAGCCGAGCTCGACCGTGGTTTCGGCGCGGCGGACCGTAAGCGCCGGAATCTGGAATCCCTGGACGATCACGGCTCCCTGACTCGAAAGCTCGGAAACCTCCGGACGAACGCGGATCGAGATGCGGCCATTGGCCAGCACCGTGGGCGTATAGGCAAGGCTGACGCCGTACTTCTTGTATTCGATCGACGTGGTGCCGAGGCCCTGGCTCAGCGGTATCGGGAACTCGCCACCCGCAAGAAACTCGGCGGTCTCCCCCGAAAGCGCGGTCAGGTTCGGCTGCGAAAGCGTCGTGACGAGCCCTTCCTGTTCCGCCAGATCCAGCGCGCCGGCCAGATCGAGGCCGAGGAACTTGCCAAAGCCCGATATCGTGGAACCGGTGGCGTTCTGCGTCACAAGCGAGGTGCCGGGGCTTGCCTCGGTACCGCCGGTGAACACACCGCCGCCCACTGTCCATTGCGGGAGGAAGCCGTCGCGGCCCTGCGAGATGCCGAACTTGAAGCCGTTCGTACCATCAAACGTATTGAGGTTGGCTCCAAGCGTGCGCACGAGCGAGCGGCTGACCTCAGCGAACCTGACCTGCAGATTGACCTGCAGCGGCGTCGCCGTCTTCAGGCGGCTCACAACGTTCGCCTCACCGCCGACGAATGCCTTGACCAGGCGCTCCGCCTCCGCGGCATCTTCCGGGGCGGCAACCGTGCCGGTCAACAACACCGTATTGGTCCCCATCGTGGCGACGGAGATTGCTGCTTCGGGCATTGCAAGCGCCAGCATCTGGTCAATGCTGTCGATATTGGAACCCACGCGGATATTGGCGGCCCAGATCACTTCGCCTGCCGCATTGCTCGCATAAAGCGTCGTCTCACCGCCAGAGAGGCCGAAGACGAAAAGCTGGCGCTGCGACTTGACCTGAACGTCGGCGATCGAATCGTTCGCAACGAAGATGTCGGCCATGTTCTGCGGCACTGTGACCAGTTGTCCGCGGCCGATCGAAAGTACGATGTCGGTAGACGGCTGCATCACGGCCTGCGCCTGGGCTTGGCCGGCCGGAAGGCCGGCCAGCGGCAGGAAAGCGCAGGCGGCAGTCAGCGCGGTACTGAAAAGGCGGCGTTTCATGTTGGTGCCCCTCGTTTGGAGTCCGAATGCCTTGCTGGCGTGGATAGGTTTGGCGGTGCGGTTCACGGCGACGCGCTTCAAAAGGCCATCGTCGCGCCGACTGCCGGCATCAGCTTCGATGTGTCCTGCAGTCCCGCGCCCGCGGAATGCCGCAGGGCGCCCGCTGAGCTCGCAACCGGCACTGCCTCGCTGCTCTTGCCGCGGGTCACGCGGACGACCGGACCAGAGCGTGCAGGCATAGGCACACCGGCGGCCATCGCGACCGGAGCACTCGCGGATGCATCCGAACGTGGCATGGTGCCGCGCTGGAAGCGGGAGACATCCGCGCCGGTGACGTAGGTGGCTCCGTCGCGCGGTCGGCTGATCGCGCTACGAAGGAATTGTTCCTCTTCAGCCTTGGTGGCGCCCTCGGGCACGTCCACTTCGCCGGACGCAATTGCGCTTTCGAGCTCCGCCTGGTTATCGGCGATCGAGCGCAGTGACAGGCTGATCGTGCCGATAGTCTGCGCGACGGCGACCTTCTCGGCGATCCGCGGAGTGACTTCGATCGTCACTGTGCGGAAAGCCTGGACCACCGTATTGCCGTCCTCGTTGCGGGTCGTGCTGGTCCGCTGATCGGTGGCGAGGACGCGGATGTTGCGCAGGATGGTTTCGGCGGTCTTCAGATCGGCACCTTCCTCGCTTTTGACTGCCTGCGTCAGGACAAGGTCGACCCGGTCGCCTGGGAAGACGAATCCGGCGACGCCGGTCTTGGCCGATACGGGAACAGTCACGGCGCGCATGCCCGGCCCGAGTGCCGCTGCCAGGAAGCCACGATCGCCTGGCGCGACCAGAGAGCCCTGGGTCACCGGCTCGCCAGCGGTGATCGGCAGCCGAACAACAGTGCCCAGAAGGCCGTTGATGTCGGATTCGCCGTCAATGAAGTAGGCGTCCCGCACCATCTCCTTCGGCCATGCCTGGTACGCGATCGCATCCGCGGTGATGATTGTGCCCACTGGGAGAGCGCGCTGCGCCACCAGCACCCTTGGCCCCTGCGGTTCCTGCACCGCGGCTTCGGCCTGCGGCGCGGAAGCACCCGCAAACATGCTCCGGGCTGCCATTGCCGTGCCGATCGCAATGATCAGCGCGCCCAGCAGCAGTACCAGCTTCTTCCTGTCCATGGTGCGTCAAGCCCCCTAGTTGGCCTTTGGAAATCTCACATTCCGCATTAGGCCCGATTGGTTAAAATCAGGTTCACCCCAAGCTGCCGGCAGTGGCCGACGCAGCTGGCAAATAGTTCATCCCCAGGATCCAGAGCCCTGCCGCCGCGATCGCGATGCCATAAGGCACCGACAGCCTGCCGGCCTGGCGACGCATTACGTTCCAGCTTCCGACGATCAGGGTGAGCACTCCGCCAACCAATGCCATGACGATCAGCATGGCGAGGTAGTCTGAAGGCTCGATCCACAGTGCCAGCGCCGAAAGCAGCTTGACGTCGCCGCCGCCCATCACACGCAGGGCAAAAAGGCCCGCAAGGGCCGCGAAGGCGATCGTCGCCAAGCCGATTTGAACCGCGACATCCGGCCAGAGCGCAAGATCGCTGGACCACCAGAACAACGGCGCCGCCAGCGCGATCGCGCCGGTGAGCCAATTGGCAATCTGGCGAGAGCGGAAGTCGGTAAACGCGGCGATAACCAGCGCAATTGCCAATGCGGCAAGCAATCCGTAGTGGAACAATGTAGCCTGCATATAACCCCCGGGATCCCCGGGTGATGCAATAGCAAACAGGGCTTACTAAAAAGTAACCAAGGACGGGAGGTCTGCATTAGCCACGCAGTCGAAGGTGGCAGCGACAGTTTCGATCGCCGCGCCATTCCTCCCCGGGCGTCGGAGAGCATCTGGCACGCCGCAGACGGATATCCGATCCGCCGCATCGATATGCCCGCGCTTGGCAGAGCCAAGGGCTCGCTCCTGTTTCTGCCGGGGCGCGGTGATCATTACGAGAAATATCTCGAGACGCTCGATCATTGGGCAAACGAAGGCTGGCGAGTCACCGCGTCGGATTGGCGCGGACAGGCAGGATCGGGCCGACTGGGACCTGATGCCGTTACAGGACATATTGATGATTTCGGAACCTGGGTCGCCGATCTCGCCCATTTTTGGAAAGCCTGGGCGGCGGAGACTCCGGAGCCGCACGTTCTGGTCGGACATTCGATGGGGGGGCATCTCGCGCTGCGCGCAGTGGCGGAAAACGACGTTGATCCAGATGCGCTGGTCCTTTCTGCTCCGATGCTCGGCTTCCTTCCGTCCTTCGTTCCGCCCATGCTGATGCATGGCTTGGCCTGGCTGATGGCGCGCTTGGGTGACCCGAGCCGCCCTGCCTGGAAATGGAGCGAAAAGCCAGGGCAGCTCCCCGCTGGCCGCCAGGATCTCCTGACGGCGGACAAAGATCGCTACGCAGACGAGATCTGGTGGCGCGAGCATCGCCCGGCGCTGGTAATGGGGCCTGGGAGTTGGGGCTGGGTTGAGCGCGCCTACGCCTCGATGCGCTCGCTCCTGGCGCCGGGCAAGCTCGAAGCGGTCGACATTCCGGTTCTGGTCATTGCCACCGATGCAGACCGCCTGGTCGATTTTTCCGCGACTCGGCGAGCGGTCGAACGGCTCCCGCATGGGAAGATGATCCGCTTCGGCAAGGAAGCCCGCCACGAGATCCTGCGCGAGATCGATCCGGTCCGGAACCGTGCGCTGACCGGTATAGATGAATTTCTGGATCGGATTGCTGGGAAGCGAGGGCATCTGCCCGGTGAGTGAAAAGTTCGACATCGCGATAGTAGGCGCCGGGATGGCTGGTGCCAGCCTCGCAGCGGAGATCGGTCGGGGCGCCCGCACGGTGCTGCTCGAAGCAGAAGATCGGCCGGGACGTCATGCGACGGGGCGTTCTGCCGCGTTTTGGGTCCAGACCTATGGTGGGCCTTTAATAGAGCCGCTGACGACGGCTTCCGGGCCGTGGTTGGCGGAGCATGGATTTCTTGCCGACCGCGGCGGGCTCACAATCGCGCGTGCAGGTCAGGAGGCGCAGCTTGAGGCGTTCGTGTCCAGGTTTGCCGGCTCGCGGATCGAAATCCTGCGGTTGGATCGGCCAAGTCTGGACGAATTGATTCCGGGCCTGCACGAAGACTGGGTGGGTGGCGTATTCGAGCCCAGCTGCATGGATATCGACGTCGGCGGATTGCACGCCTGGTATCTTGCAGAAGCGAAGCGAGCAGGAAGTGAATTGCGGCCCCGCGCCTCGCTTGTCGCGGCGGAGTGGGATGGCCTCTGGCACCTCAAGGCGGCCGATGGCTCCTCGCTGACGGCCGAGATATTGGTGAACGCGGCCGGTGCGTGGGCCGATACGGTGGCGCAGATGGCAGGCATTGCGCCGCTCGGCATAACCCCCCTGCGCCGTACAATCGCCCAGGTTCGCACATCACCTGCGCCGCGGCCCACTATGCCGCTGGTGCTGGACGTCGATGGCAAGTTCTACTTCAAGCCCGAAAGCGGCCGACTTTGGATCAGCCCGCATGACGAAACGCCGAGTGCTCCATGCGATGCAGCCCCCGAGGAGCTGGATGTGGCGCTCGCAATCGAACGGCTGGAAGGGGTGGTTGATTGGAAGGTCGAACGGGTCGAGCACAAATGGGCAGGGCTGCGCAGCTTTGCTCCGGACCGGCTGCCCGTCTATGGGCCGGCGGAGGCCAACCCCGCCTTTTTCTGGTTCGCGGGGCAGGGCGGGTTTGGCATCCAGACTGCGCCGGCGGCCGCACGACTTGCGGCCCAGATGCTGCTGGGCTTGCCTGCCGACAATATGACCGCGCCAGTTGATCGGGAGCGCTATACGGCGGCGCGGTTCGCTTAGGGGGTTGCTATTCGTTGCGCTTCCGCGCTGGCCAGCCGGTCCACTCGTTCATTTTCCAGATGGCCATCATGCCCTCTCACCCAATGCCATCTGATGCGGTGCGGCGCCGCAGCTTCGATCAGATCGTGCCACAGATCGGCATTGCGGACCGGTTTCTTGCTGGCATTGACCCAGCCTTTCTTCTTCCAGCCATGGATCCATTTGGTCATCCCGTCGATGACATATCTGCTGTCGGAATAGAGATCGATGTCGCACGGTCGGGTCAGCGCGTTGAGGGCGCGGATCACCGCCGTCATCTCCATGCGGTTGTTGGTCGTGTTCGGTTCCGAGCCGGAGAGTTCCTTCTCGTGCTCGCCGAGCCGCAGCAATGCCCCCCAGCCTCCCGGTCCCGGGTTGCCCTTGCACGCTCCATCGGTGAAGATCTCAATGCTCTGCATCAGCGTTCAGCCGCGTCGATGGGACGAAGGTCGAGGTGCCTTGCTCTCGGTAGAATTCAAGCCGGCGTGTGAAGTCCATTGGATCCTTCGGGTTCACCATCGCGCCCGGCGGAGTGTTCAGCCAATCATAGGCGCGGGTCATGAGAAACCGCAGCGAGGCGCCCCGTGCCAGGATCGGCAGAGCCGTCCACTCCTCATCGGCCAGAGGCCGGATCCGATCATATCCGGCGAGCAATTCGTGCGAAACCTTTGGCCGAAACGCGCCGTCATCGTCGAAACACCACGCGGCGTGGGTTACGGCAAGATCGTAAGCGGTGATGTCTGTGCAGGCGAAATAAAAATCAATCAGCCCCGCCACCTCGTTTTCCAGCATCAGAACGTTATCCGGAAACAGATCGGCGTGAATCACCGAGTGGGGAAGGCTGTCAGGCCAGTTTTGTCGAAGGAAGGCCAATTCCTGTTCGACCAGGCTTGGTAGAGCCGGATCGATCCTGCCCAGACCAGTCTCGCCGCAGGCCTCCGCCAGATCCTGCCACGCCGCGGGCCCCAAGGCATTTTCACGCCTGCGCTGGAAATCTGCCGACGCGAGATGAATCCCGGCCAGAGCCTCTCCCACAGCGCGCGCCTGTGCCGCTTCCGGATGATCGATCGATACGCCCGGAAGGAACTCGATCAGGGCCACGGCCTTGTCACCGACCATCCGATAAGCGTCGCCGTTGCGGTCATGGATCGTGCGGGGAACAGGGCAGCCCCTGGCGGCCAGATGGTCCAGCAGGCCGAGGAAGAACGGCAGGTCGCTCAGCTCGATCCTGAATTCGTACATGGTGAGGATGAAGCGGTTCCCGCTTTCTCCTCCTCCGGTGGTTTCGATCAGCCAGTTGCTGTTGGAGACACCCTCCGCGATTCCTTTTGCGGACACGAGGTGGCCTACGTCGTAATAGCCGATGAGCTCCGCCAGATCTTCGGCGCCGAGATGCGTGTAGACGGCCACGTGTCAGTCGACGAGTTCGCGCGGCAGCTTGAACACCAGCCTTTCCTCGGCGGTGACGCGGGTATGCTCCTCGACCTTGCGCCAGCGGGCAAGTGTCTGGACCACTTCGCGAACCAATGCCTCGGGGGCAGACGCTCCGGCGGTGATCCCCACCGCGCTTACCCCCTTCAGCCACGCCGGATCGATATCGCTGCCGCGCTGGATCAGCTGAGCCGGCGTACCGCAGCGTTCTGCCACTTCCACTAGCCGCAGCGAATTCGAGCTGTTGGGCGCGCCGATTACCAGCACCAGGTCACAGTCTGGCGCAATCGATTTCACTGCCGCCTGACGATTGGACGTCGCGTAGCAGATGTCTTCGGCCTTCGGCCCCGCAATTTGCGGGAAGCGTTGCCTCAAAGCCGCAACGATTGCCGCGGTATCGTCCACGGAGAGCGTGGTTTGGGTAAGGAAAGCGAGCGGCGTGTCCGGCGGAAAGTCGAGCGCGGCGACATCCGCGACCGTCTCGATCAGCGTCATCGCGCCTTCGGGCACCTGCCCCAGAGTGCCGATCACTTCGGGATGCCCTCTGTGGCCAATGAACACGATATGCCGCCCCGCCTGAATCTGGCGCTCTGCCTGCCGATGCACCTTGCTCACCAGCGGGCAGGTGGCATCGAGATAGTTGAGGCCCCGTAGCTCCGCATTCGCCGGCACCGACTTGGGTACACCGTGGGCGCTGAATACCACGGGCGCGCCCTGGGGAACCTCGTCAAGCTCCTCGACAAAGATCGCGCCCTTGGCTTTCAATCCGTCAACGACGTAGCGATTGTGCACGATCTCATGTCGGACATAAACCGGCGAACCGTAGCGTTCGAGCGCCCGTTCGACGATCTCGATCGCCCGGTCCACGCCTGCGCAGAAGCCGCGGGGTGCGGCGATCAGCACGGTTAGCGGCAGGCGGTCCGCAGCGTTGGCCGGATCGGCGGCCGGTTTCGGAAATGGCGCGTTCATGTCGCTCGCTCTAGCGGTTGTCGCTGCGCCGCGAAAGGGCTAGGGCTGCGCAGCACTCGATGCCGACCTTTATACAGGACCTTGCATGATCGTTCGCTGCCGCATTGCCATCGTTACTGCCGCATTGGCCGCCCTCGCCGGCTGCAAGTCGAGCGGTGACATCGTGGTCGACCAGTCCATAGGCATCACCGCGCTGCGCACCGCTTGTCCGGCTGTGGGCATTCCCGACTACACCGGCGATGTCACGCTGTTCCGCGGCGACGAGCGCACTGCCGAGGCGATCGATGTGGTTGCGGTGATCACCAATGTGCGTTCGCAATGCGACGACACCGGGGAGAAGGTCTATTCCACCGCGACTTTCGACGTGCTCGCCCGCCGGACGGATACGCGCGGCCCGCGCACCGTCGAACTCCCCTATTTTTCGGTCGTGCTGCGCGGAGGCAACGCCGTCGTTTCCAAGCAGGTCGGCACGGTGACCGTGAATTTCGCCGACGGGCAGGAGCGCGCGCAGGCAACCGGCACCGCCGGCGCCTATATCGACCGCGCAGCGGCGACCCTGCCGCCGGACATCGTCGAGCGCATCAATCGCCAACGGCGGCCGGGTGACGAGGATGCGGCGATTGATCCGCTGACGCTGCCCGAAGTGCGGACCGCGCTTTCCCGGGCGAATTTCGAGCTGTTGATGGGCTTCCAGCTCAGCGAAAGCCAGCTCGCCTACAACGCCACTCGCTGAGGGGCGCAGCGGCCTCTTTTGCCGCGCCGCCCGCGCTCCTTCTTCCGCAGGCGGAACAAACCGGCTAACGGCCCCGGCTATGTCCAAGATCAAGACGATCCACGCCGCCTTCGCGGCCCATGTCGATGACGTGCTTACCGCCCTTGCGGCAGAGGGCGTGCTGCCGCCCGACCTCAATCACGCGAATGTGACGGTCGAGCCGCCCCGCGATCCCTCGCATGGCGATCTTGCGACCAATGCCGCGATGGTGCTCGCCAAGCCGGCGGGTGCCAATCCGCGCGCTCTGGCACAGGCGATCGCTGCCAAGCTCGACGCATTACCAGAGGTAAGCGGCACCGAGATCGCGGGGCCGGGCTTCATCAATCTCCGGCTCGCGGAAGGCGCATGGCGAGCGGAGCTCAAGGCCATCGCAGTGCTCGGTTCGGATTACGGCCGCTCCGCCATGGGCGCCGGCGCGCGTGTCAACGTCGAGTATGTTTCGGCCAATCCTACGGGTCCAATGCATATGGGCCACTGCCGCGGCGCGGTGGTGGGTGACGCGCTTGCGAGCCTGCTGGAGTTCGCCGGATATGACGTCACGCGCGAGTATTACGTCAATGACGCAGGCGGTCAGGTGGATGTGCTCGCACGCTCGGCCCATCTGCGCTATCGCGAAGCGCTGGGTGAGGACATCGGCGAGATACCCGAAGGGCTCTATCCCGGCGACTATCTGAAAGAAGTCGGGCGCGCCCTCGCGCAGGAGCTGGGCGACCGCTTCGCCTCGAGGCCAGAAGCCGAATGGCTGCCGATCTTTCGCACCAAATCGGTCGACGCGATGATGGACATGATCCGAGCCGACCTCGCGCTGCTGGGCATCCGCCATGACGTGTTCTCCTCCGAGGCGGCGCTGCAAGCGCAAGGCAAGCCCGAGGCCGCGGAAAAGTGGCTGCGCGCGCAGGACCTCGTCTATGACGGTGTGCTGGAAGCGCCCAAGGGCAAGGAGGTCGAGGATTGGGAGCCGGTCGAGCTGCCCCTGTTCCGCTCAACCAGGTTCGGCGACGACCAGGACCGGCCGATCCGCAAGTCCGGCGGCAGCTGGACCTATTTCGGCGCGGACCTCGCCTACCATATGCAGAAGGCCGAAACCGCCGACGCGCTGATCGACGTCTGGGGCGCCGATCATGCCGGCACGGTCAAGCGGATCAAGGCCGCGGTGGCGGCGCTCTCGCAGGGGCAGGGGCGAACGATCCCCTTCGACGTGAAGCTGGTCCAGATGGTGCAGCTGCTGCGCGATGGGCAGCCCGCCAAGATGTCGAAGCGCTCGGGCAATTTCGTCACCATTGCCGACATGGTGGAGGAAGTGGGCAAGGATGTCGTGCGCTTCACCATGCTCACCCGCAAGCCCGAAGCGCAGATGGATTTCGACTTTGCCAAGGTGGTCGAGGCATCGAAGGACAATCCGGTCTTCTATGTTCAATACGCGCATGCGCGCATCAGCTCCACGGCGCGCAAGGCCGCGTTGGAGGGCCTGACGGCGTCCGATGCCGCGCTCGAACTGCTGGGGCCGGAAGAATTGGCGCTGGTCAAGCAGGCGGCGCAGTTTCCGCGCCTGGTCGAAGCAGCCGCGGCCGCGCGCGAGCCGCATAGGATCGCCTTCTTCCTCTACGACCTGGCGGCCGAGTTCCACGCGTTCTGGAATTTGGGGAACGACGATCCATCCAAGCGGATCATCCTGACGGATAGTCCCGAGCTGACCGGGGCAAGACTTTTCCTCGCCGCGCAAATCGGGCAGGTTATCCGCAACGGCCTCAAGATCCTGGGGGTGGAAGCGGTCGAGGAGCTGTGACCATGAGCATCGCCAATCACTATGGACAGGAAAGGCCGGGCTCCGCGGGGGGCGAACGCACCGCAGAGCTCGCCTTCGGCGATGTGGGCGATCACCTGCCATGGCTCGAATCCGACGATGATGAAGAAGAGCGCGGAGTGGACGCCGCGCGAATCGTGATCTTCGCGGTCATCGGGCTGGTGGCGGTCGGGCTGATCGCGGGCATATTGTGGTGGATGGCGCAGAGCCGTGGCAGCGCTTCGCTGATCCCGGAAGGCGGCACGATCGAGGCGCCCGAAGGCCCTTACAAGACCAAGCCCGAGGAGCCGGGCGGCAAGACCTTCGAAGGCACGGGCGATACGAGCTTCGCGGTTGCCGAAGGACAGGCCCGCGAAGGCCGCATCGCCGCGACACCGCCGCAGCCAAGGATCGACCTGAATGCGGCCGAGGCGGCGTCATCGCTGGAGCCGGCCCCCGCCAGCAGCGCAAGCTCGGGCGTCGGCGTGCAGGTCGGCGCCTACTCGGATCGCGCCAGCGCCGAACGCGGCTGGCAGACGCTGCTCCGCCAGTTCGAAGCCCTGCAAGGCGTCAGCCACCGTGTGGTGGAAGGCCGCGCCGATATTGGCAGGGTATTTCGCCTGCAGGCGATCGCGCCCGATCTCGCCGCGGCCAGAGATCTGTGCGACACGCTCCGAGCCGACGGCGGGGCCTGCCAGGTCAAGCCCTGAGGCGGTATCCACATTTGCCGTCCGGCCAGCGCTTGCGAAACCGCGGGATTGCTGCGAGCCTTCGCCCATGACGCCAGCCATTTTCGGCATCGAGGGTCTCCGGCTGACCGACGAGGAGCGGGCCTTCTTCCGTGAATCCGATCCGGCCGGCTATATTCTCTTTCCCCGCAACGTCGAAACCCGGGCACAGCTGCGCGCGCTGACGGACGATCTGCGCACGATCCACGGCCGCGACCGGCTGTTCATCTGCATCGATCAGGAAGGCGGCCGGGTCGCGCGAATGAAGCCGCCCGAATGGACGGCGTTCCCGCCCGGCGAGAGCTTTGACCGGCTTTACGACATCGCCCCCGCCAGCGCGATCGAGGCGGCGCGCAGCAATGCCGAGGCGCTGGGCATCGATCTTGCCGAAGTGGGGATCACCGTCGATTGCCACCCTTCGCTGGATGTTCGCCAGCCCGGTGCGCATGACGTGATTGGTGACCGTGCGCTCGGCTCGGAGCCGATGCGGGTCGCCGCGTTGGGCCGCGCGATCCTGGCCGGCCTCGCACGCGCGGGCATTGCGGGCTGCATCAAGCACATGCCCGGACATGGGCGGGCACTGGCGGACAGCCACAAGGACCTGCCGGTGGTAGAGGCGAGCGCCGAAGAGCTCGAAACCGATCTTGCGCCCTTCACCGCGCTCTCCGATGCACCGGTGGGGATGACGGCGCATATCCGCTACACCGCCTGGGACGCCGAGCTGCCCGCGACTCTTTCCCCCACCGTCATCGGAGAAATCATCCGCAAGCGGATCGGCTTTGCCGGATTGCTGCTGACCGATGATCTCGACATGGAAGCGCTATCCGGATCGGTGCCGGAACGCGCGGCAAAGGCGATTGCGGCGGGCTGCGACATCGCGCTCAATTGCTGGGCGAAGATGGAGGACATGGAAGGCATCGCCGCAGCGCTGCCGGCGATGTCGGACGAGACCGCGCTGAGGCTGCAACGCGCGCTGACCGCGGCTGGAGACAGCGGCACGGCGGGCAGCCAGGCCGAACTCTTCGCGCGGCGCGACAGCCTGCTGGCGCTGGCGCAAGGGGCGGCATGATCGAGGAAGGCGTCCTCTTCGATACTTCCGCCGAGGAAGGCGAGGATTGGAGCGGCCCCTCCGCTGCCACGGATGACGGCGCCGCGCTTTACGTGGAAGTCGATGGCTGGGAAGGGCCGCTCGACCTGCTGCTCGATCTGGCTCGGCGGCAGAAGGTCGATCTCAAGCGGATCTCCATTCTGGCACTGGTGGACCAGTATCTCGCCTATATCGAGCGCGCGGAGGCCCTGAAGCTGGAGCTGGCGGCCGACTACCTCGTCATGGCGGCCTGGCTCGCATATCTCAAATCCGCCCTGCTGCTGCCGAAGGACGAGCAGGAGGACCCGAGCCCCGAGGAGCTGGCGCTGCGCCTGCAGCTCAGGCTCCAGCGCCTGGGGGCGATGCGCGAGGCCGCGGCCCGGCTGGTGGCGCGCGACCGGATCGGGCGCGACATTTTCCTGCGCGGGGCGCCGGAGGGGCTGCGGGTGGACCGGGTCAATGCCTGGCAGTGCGACTGGTTCTCGCTCATCCAGGCATATGGCCAGGTGAAGGCGCGGACGCAGCCGGCAGTGCATATGGTGCGTGACCGGATGGTGATGACGCTGGATTCGGCGTTGGACCGGGTCTCCTCCATGCTGGGCGTCACGCTGGACTGGATGCAGCTCGAAGAGTTCCTCCCGCCCAATGTCGATCGGCGGCTGCGGCGCTCGGCGCTTGCCTCCAGCTTCGTTGCCGCGCTGGAGCTGGCGCGGCTTGGCAAGGCGGAGCTGCGCCAGGAGGAGATCTTCGGGCCAATGCATCTGAGGCGGGTGAAGCGGTGAGCGGCGCTGGCGAAAACGAGAGCGAGGCGGACGAACTCGTCCGTGCGGTGGAGGCGACGCTGTTCGCCGCCGAGGAGCCGATGAGCGTGGAGGCAATCTCCACCCATCTCGGCGGGGCGGATGTCCGCTCCGCGCTTTCGGAGCTTGAAGCGCATTATGCCGGGCGCGGCATCCGGCTGGTGGAGCGCGGGCGGCGCTGGCAATTCCAGACCGCGCCCGATCTTGCGCATCTGCTGCGGCGGGAGCGGGAGCAGCTGCGCCGACTCTCTCGCGCGGCGACGGAAGTGCTCGCCATTGTCGCCTATCACGAGCCTGTCAGCCGTGCCGAGATAGAGGCGATTCGCGGGGTGCAGACCGCCAAGGGTACGCTCGATGTGCTGCTGGAAGCTGGATGGGTACGGGTCGCCGGGCGCCGCGAAGTGCCCGGCCGCCCGGTGATCTATGCGACCACGCCCGAGTTTCTCAACCATTTCGGCCTCAAATCGCGGCGTGACCTGCCGGGTATCGACGAGCTGCGTGCGGCGGGCCTGCTCGATCCGGTCGAGGATGCCTATGAAGCGCTGACGGCCGCATCCGCGGAGGAGCCGGGAGAGGCGCCCGCGGAGGGCGAAACGAAAGCCGCTGCAGACATGACCGACACGGCTTTGCTGGATAAGCCCGAAGAAACCCGCTAACATTGCGGGCCAGACCTTCGGAGTTAGACAAGTGAGCATTGGACCTTTCCAGATCCTGATCATCGCGCTGGTCGTCCTCGTCCTGTTCGGCCGCGGCCGTATTTCCGAGATGATGGGTGATTTCGGCAAGGGAGTGAAAAGCTTCCGCAAGGGCCTCAACGAGGATGACGACGTCCCGGCCCGGCCCGCCGCCCAGATCGAGAACCAGCCCGCTGCGGCGGCTGCCGAGGCGAAGGCCGCCGACAGTTCGAGCGCACCCCGCTGATCCTGAACGGCGCCGTAAACGATGTTTGATATCGGCGCGTCCGAACTGCTGCTCATCGTGGTCGTGGCGATCGTCGTCATCGGCCCGAAGGACCTGCCGCTTGCGATGCGCACTGCCGGGCGCTGGATCGGCAAGATCCGCCGCATCTCCAACCATTTCCGCGCGGGGCTGGAAACGATGATTCGCGAAGCCGAACTGGAGGAAATGGAGAAGAAGTGGCAGCAGCAGAACAAGCGGATCATGGAGCAGACCCCGGCCGAAACCCAGGCTCCGGCCGATGCCCAAAATCCCGCAGACGAGGTCTCCGCAATGGCGGCGGGTGCAGGCCTTCCACCGGAAATGCCCGATGTGCCGAAGCCGCCTTCGCAAAGCGGCGCGGCCCGGCCAAGCGATACGGCCAGCGATTCGGATGGCAGCGTCCGGGGGGAGGAGCAGCCCTCCGCACCGGCAGGCCCGTCGGTCGAGCGATAATCTGGGCCTGAGAGATGGCGTTCAACATCAAGGACATCGACGAGACGCAGGCCCCGCTGCTCGACCATTTGATCGAGCTGCGCACCCGGCTGATGCGCTGTGTGATCGCCTTGGCGATCACCTTCGCGGTGTGCCTCTATTTTGCGGACGATATCTTCGGCATCCTCGTCCGGCCGCTGACGGAGGCCTTTCCGGCCGGAGAAGGGCGGCTGATCTTCACCCGGCTCTACGAAGCCTTCTTCGTGGAAATCAAGGTGGCGCTGTTCGCGGCCTTCTTCGTCAGCTTCCCGATCATCGCCAATCAGCTTTGGGCCTTTGTTGCGCCGGGCCTCTATGCGCGCGAAAAGAAGGCGTTCCTGCCGTTCCTCTTCGCCACGCCGATCCTCTTCACCATGGGCGCCTCGCTCGCCTACTTCCTCGTCATGCCGACCGCCTTCAAATGGTTCCTCGGCTTCGAAGGCGAAGCCGGGGGGCTGTCGCAGGAAGCGCTGCCCGCCATGGGGGACTACCTCGATCTGGTGATGCAGTTCATCCTTGCCTTCGGGATCAGCTTCCTGCTGCCCGTTCTGCTGATGCTGCTCAACCGCGCGGGGATCGTGACGCGCAGCCAGCTGCTTACCTCGCGCCGCTACGTGATTGTTGCGATCTTCGCCGTGGCCGCGGTGATCACCCCGCCGGACGTGGTCTCGCAGCTGCTCCTGGCCACGCCGCTGATCCTGCTGTTCGAAGGCTCGCTGCTGCTGATGTGGTTCAGCGAACGCAAGGACGCGCGGCTCAAGGCGGCGGAGGAAGAGGGCTGATCGAGTAGGTTCGGCAGGCATCGGAATTTCTCTGGACGCGCGTGGTTATGAGATTAAATTCATATAACCAGAGTGGTTCCAAATGTCAAGGGGTCGACGATCATTTTTTGCGTGATCGTTCGGCTTCCGGCAACCAGCCTTCCCCACGCAGGGCCATTCGATCCGGGCAGACGAACCTTCGATTAAGCCTCAGAGAAGCCAGGCGCAGTTATCTCAAGCGGACAGTTCCGGCGCGAGCACGCGGCTCTCGCCGCGTGCGGCAAGGGCGATGGCCCCCGCCACCGCTACCGCCAGGCCGATCCAGAAAATCGCGGTAAACGGCGCCTGATTGCCGATCGTCAGACGAGCGAGGAGAGTCAGCACGAGCGCGCCGGGCGCCCCCCAGACGACCCCGTGCCAAGCGGCGCGCAGGCGCGGTTCGTCCACGCCCCTACGCCTGCGCTTGCCGAGCCAGATATAGACACCGGTCGCGCTGACCACGGTGAGCGCAAGGCCGAGGATCGCATAGACGACCTTGACCGGTAGGCCGCCGTAATTGCCGAAGTGGAGGTTGTAGATCGACGCGGCTGCCTGCTGGCCGATCTCGCCGTCCGCAAGGCCCACGGTGCCTTCGAAATTGCCTGCCGCGTCGAAGGCGTAATATTCGCCGAAGATCAGCCGCTGGGCGTGGCTGCCGACCATCTGGACGTGCTGCCCCGCAGTGCCCGGGTCATGGATCACGGCATAGGTGAGCTCGACTTGCGGATATTCGCGTTCCATGTAACGCAGCGCGGCGGCCACATCGGGCACCGGGGCGGGCGCCGGGTCCGCTTCGCCCTCTTCGCCGAAGATTGGCGCGTAGACGGCTTCGAGGTCCCCGCCATATTGCCCCTGGGCGATCGCATAGGCGGTGACGGTCGCGAGGCCGATGATTGCGCCGGTGATCGCAATGGCGAGCGTGAATGGCAGGGTCCAGACGCTCAGCCGGTTGTGCCAGTCCGACAGTGCGATGCCGCCGCTCTGCCGCGCGCGCAGGCGGAAGGCGTCGCGGAATATCCGCGGATGGGCGACAAGCCCGGAGATCGCCAGGGCGACCATCATCGCCCCCAGGATCCCGACGATCGTGATCCCGACCAGCGCCGGCAGGTTGAGCGTGTAATGCAGCCCGTAGAGGAATTCGGACCAGAGGTTCTCTTCCGGCTCCACCAGATTGCCCCGCTGGTCCACATGCACGGCTTCGTGATCCGTGGTGATCGTCGCACGCGGCAGGTGCTCGACCGGCAGATGGAGGTAGAGGTGCGTGGTCGCAGGTTTGCCGCGCTCGCTTGCGAGCATCGTCTCCACGGCGCGCTGGGCGGCTGCCGGCTCGATCCGCGTCATCTCCGGCGCATCGGGCTGCTCGAACCTCTGCCATTCCTGGTAGAACACCAGCAGCGTGCCGCTCAGGCAGACCAGGTAGAGCAAGGCTCCGCCCAGCAAGCCGATGGCGGCATGGGCGGACAGTGCGCGCTTGACCGTGTCGGCGTGGGGAACAAGTCTCATCACCAGGCTCCACTCAGATAGACCGGCACCAGCGTCAGCCCGCTGATCGCGAGCGTGAGAAGCTGCGCACGCCGTTCCTGCATCAGCATTGCGAATGACAAGATGCCCCAGATCACAGGAACCGCGAAGAACGCGGTGGCATTGGCATCCGCTTCGCTCCAGCCGGCGCCAAGCGCGATCGCCCGGAAGGCGATGCCGAGCGCGATCGATGCCGCCATTCCCGCTACGACGACGATCAGGAAGGTGGCGATCCGTCGCGCGATCTGCCGCGGCTCGCCCGCCTCGGCCAACATCCTCACGCGCCGATTGGACACGCTCGCCCGTCCTCGCGGCGAAGTCGCCGCTGCCACCGCCAGGATCGCAAGTGCCGCGACCGACGCGCAAAGCCACGCAATCGCGATCCCCCAAGCCCCCGCCGATTGCGCCGCGACGAGGGTGGCGGCGAGCAGCAGCAGCCACCCGAGGCCGTTGAGCGCGGCGCTTCGTCTCGCCTTCGACCATGCGAAACGCAGGACGGCGACGCCGGCAATGGCGGCGATCGCGGCAAGCAGGATCGAGGAAGCAGGCGCCGTCATCAGAAGCGGTAGCTCAGCGTGCCATAGACATTGCGCTCATTCCCCATGAAGCAATCCCCACGCGCCAGACAGGCGGAATAATATTCCTTGCCCAGCAGATTGGTGGCGTTGAGGGCGAAGCTCCACCGCTGCCAGTTCAGCTCGGCAAATGCGTCGACCAGCAGGTAGTCCGGCGTCAGCACTCCGGCGGGGAATGCGGGGCCGTAGGAACGGTTCTCACCGGCATAGCGCGCGCCGGCGCCCAGCCGCAGCGTCGTATCCTGGCTCAGCGCGAAGGGCCGCATCGCCCAGAGCGAGGCGTTGTATTTGGGCACATTGTCGAGCTGCTGGTTGGTGCCGTCGATCTCCACCTCGTTGTAGCTCGCATTGGCAAGCAACTGCAGGCCCCCCGGCAGCACCGCGTTGGCCTCGAACTCGATCCCCTTGGAGGTGAGCGAGCCGGCCTGCATCTGGTCGAACGGGTCGGGCGTGCTCGGATCGTCCACCGGGCGGTTGCTTTCCTTGATGTGATATCCGGTCAGCGTCACGATCGTCGCATCGTTAGGGTGGAATTTCAGCCCGGCTTCGAATTGCCGCCCGGACTTGGGGACGAAAGCGTTGCCGCTGCTGTCGATCCCGGCGATCGGTTCGAAGCTCTCGGTATAGCTGAAGAACGGCGAAATTCCCGGCGCAACCTCCGCGATGATCCCGGCGCGGAAGCTGGTTGCGCTGGCGTCGATCGAGCGCGTCCCGAATGTGTCGGAGGTGACCTTGTCATGCCGCGCGCCGAGCACGACCGAGATCCGGTCCCAGAAGCGGATCTGGTCCTGGAGGTAGAAACCCAGCTGTTCCTGCTCCACATCCTCAGCCGGGCTCGCCGGCTGCGGCAAACCGCCGCCGAAGTCAGAGAGCGCGTCATAATCGATGTCGTAGATATCGATATATTCGTAAGCGAAGCCGCCGGTCTTGCGGACATGGTTCCAGCTATAGTCCACGCCGGCGAGCAGCACGTGCTCCACCGATGCACCGGTATTGAAATTGAACTGCACGTTGTTGTCGGTGGAGAAGATCTCCATCCGCGCCACGCTGCCATCGGCATAGAGGCCGATCGTGCGCTGCTGCGGATCGCGCAGCGGCGTGCCTGTATCGGGATCGAGAACGGGCGCGCCGGTCTGCGGGTCCAGCAGAACGTAGGGGTTGAGCGGATTGCCGTAGCTGTCGGGGTAATGGGTGAGATAGGTCAGGTCGCTGTCGATGTAGCGAGCCTTGAGATTGAGCTTCACCGCGTCGGAGAAGCGATGGGTCAGAAGCGCGGTGCCTTGCGCCAGGCGTCCATCATAGCGGTCCCAGCCCGGCTTGCCGATAAACAGGTCGTTGGGCAGCTTGCCGTTGGGATTGGGCAGGATCGTGCCCATTATGGGGAGGAACTGGGACGTCGAGCCGCCATCGTCCTCCTGATAAAGGCCGAGCAGCGTCAGTTCGGTGTCCGTGGAAGGGGCGAAGGTCAGCGACGGCGCGACGAGCACCCGGTCGTCCGGGACATGGTCGGTCTGGCTGGCGGAATCGCGTAGCCGCGCGACCATCCGTCCCGCGAGTGTGCCGGTGATCGGGCCGGTGATGTCGACCAGCGCTTCCTTGCGGTCGAACGAGCCGTAACGCAGCGACACCTCGCCTTGCGGCATGAACTCGGGCTGCTTCGATACGAGATTGATAATTCCCCCCAGCGAGCCCGCTCCGAACAGGACGGAGGACGGCCCGCGCACGACCTCGACCTGGGAGAAATTATACGGGTCCGCACGGATGCTCGCGTAATAGCTGAAGATGTCGCGCATTCCATCGCGGAACTGCAGCGCATCGATCCCGCGCACGAAGCCGCCGTCCACTCGGCTGTCGGGGCCATAGGGATTGGAATGCACGCCTGCGACATAGTTCAGAATATCGCCGACCGAGACCGCGCCCTGAGTTTCGAACACGTCGTCGGTGATCACGGTCACGGGCTGCGGGACTTCGATTGCGGGCGTGTCCGTCTTGGTCGACGCGCCGCCACCCAGCGCCTCCCCGAAAACCAGGATCTGCCGGTCATCGCCGTCCAGTGAACCCGCATCCTGGGCAAAGGCCGGTGCACTCGTCAGAGCCGTTATCGCGAGCAGCGACTTCGCAAGCTTCATCTTTTCCTCATTTCCCCATAGTCCGGAACAGACGCGTCCGCGCGCTGGACCGGCTAGTGCGAGTCAGTCGCAATAGCAATAGATTATTTGCTGCACCGGAGTTTCCCAGGGGTCGTGAGCCGCCGCGCGGTCAGGCGACGCAGGCGAGCGGGTTTTCAGGTGGAACGTGAGCCGTCGGTCCGGTGGCACGCGCGTCTTTGCGCAGTCTGCCCCGCGCTTCGCACTTCGCGAGGCGCATGTATGTGTGCGCGGCTCCGGCTGGGAGCAGCTCGGGCAGGATCTGCGGGCGCCGATCAGGGCGCCCGCCGGATGAGTTTACAGCGTGTAATCAGGGCGCGGAGTGTAGGTGTCGTCCATCATGTCGGGCAGGTTGGAATCCGCCGTGACGACACGCTTGGTGATTCGCCAGCCGTCGTCTTGCTTCACGAGCGCGTCGACTTCCCAGCCCTGCTCGATGAAGCGCGGCGGCCCCTTGATCGATTCGTTGATCGTCTGGGTCCACATCATACGGGCCGTGGCGCGGTCACCGTCGACCTCGATCAGCATGTTCGAAAGGATCATTCGAAAAGTGCCGATGAGATTCGGCTTGTCCTCGGCAACGTCGCGATAGAGCTTGCCAACGCCGTCGCGGCCACGGACGACCACGCCGTTCACGTCGAGTTCGGCGTCTTCCGTGAAGAACTGGCCGAACCAGTCCGGGTTGCCGCCGCCGAGGCCGGAATAATAGCGGACGAACAGATTCTCTATCTCGGCGCGATCCAGTAGCGCCTGCAGCGCCGAGCCCTGATCTGCATCTGCGGTGGAAGTGGCCATTGTGCTCCTTTCCCTTAACATGTTTAGTTCCTACTGTAGCTTGATTCGAGGCGCTGACAAGCGGACAAGATACCGGGCGCGAGCCGGATGCGGGGCAGCATCACGAAATGAATGGTCAAGGAGGAAGGCAGGGAAGCCGTACATTATGAAAAAGCTGATCAACGATCCCGTTCGCGTGGTGGATGATGTGGTGGAAGGGCTGGCGCTCGCGGATGAGCGGCTGATGCTCCTGCCGGATGAGACGGTCGTCATCCGCGCCGATCACGAGGCGCTGAAAGCGGCAGGCAAGGTCGCCATCATCTCGGGCGGCGGTTCGGGCCACGAGCCGGCTCACGCGGGCTATGTCGGGGCGGGTATGCTGACCGCTGCGGTCGCCGGCGCGGTATTCACCTCGCCCAGCGTGGACGCGGTGCTCAAGACGATCCTGACGGTCGGCGGCCCCGCCGGCGTGCTGCTGATCATCAAGAACTACACCGGCGACAAGCTCAATTTCGGGCTCGCGGCGGAGTTTGCCCGCACCCACGGCATACCCGTGGAGATGGTGATCGTCGGTGACGACGTTGCGCTGGGTGACGGCAATGCCGCAGTGGGTCGGCGCGGAATTGCCGGGACGGTGTTCGTGCACAAGATCGCCGGAGCGGCGGCCGAGGCCGGCCTGTCGCTGGCGGATGTCCGTGCGGAAGCGCAGGCGGCCGCCGATAACCTTGCCAGCATGGGCATCGGCCTTTCCCCCTGCACGGTGCCTGCTGCGGGCAAGCCGGGCTTCGAGCTGGGCGAGGACGAAGTGGAATTCGGCCTCGGCATCCATGGCGAGAGCGGGGTGCGGCGCGGCAAGATCGCGCCGGCCGACGAGATGTTCGGGGAAGTGCTGGCGCAGATCGTCGAGCACGGAGAATTCTCCCGCGGCGACCGGGTGGCCCTGCTGGTCAATGGTCTCGGCGCAACGCCCGGGCTCGAGCTTGCCATCGTCACGCGCTTCGCGCTGCGCCGCCTTGCCGAACTCGGCATAGAGGTGAGGGCAGCGATCAGCGGCACCCTGCTGAGCGCGCTCGAAATGGCCGGATGCTCGCTTTCCCTCCTGCGCCTGGATGACCGGCGCGCGGACCGCCTGCTGGCGCCCAGCGCGGCGTCTGCGTGGGTCCAGCCGACGCTGCCGGCTGCGGAGATCAAGCGCGCGGCACCGATCGACCTTGCCGCCGACGATCCTATCCTCGGTCCTGCCTGGTCCAGTGACGCCAATCGGGCCGCATTTGCCGATGCCATTCGCGCGGTGATTGCAGCATTGCGCGCAGCGGAGCCCGAATTGACTCGTCTCGACAGCGCGGTGGGCGACGGCGATCTGGGCATCAGCATGTCGCGCGGCGCGGAAAGCATCGAGGCGGCTTTCGACACGCTTGATCTCGATCATCCGGCGCGGGCGCTGGAGCAGATCTCCTCGCTGCTGCGCCGCTGGCTCGCGGGCACTTCGGGGCCGCTCTACGCCATGTTCGTGCTGCGTGCCGCCGCGACGCTGGGGCAGGAGAAGAACGTGGACGACCCGGCAGCCTGGGGCCGCGCGCTGAAGGCCGGCTGCGAGGGCATGATGGAGCTTGGCGGCGCCTCGCCCGGTGACCGCACCATGCTCGACGCGCTGGTTCCCGCCGCCGAGGCCTTTGCGAGTGCGCAGGGCGATGCAGCGGCGCGCATCGCTGCGATGTGCGAAGCGGCACTGGCAGGGGCGGAAGCGACGCGCAGCATGCAGCCGCGCCGGGGGCGCTCGACCTATCTCGGGGACCGCACGGCCGGCCATCCCGATCCAGGCGCGGTTGCCGTCACCATCTGGATGGGCGCGATCAAGGGCTGAGCCGGCGCGCGGCTAACGTCCGATCATCTCCCCGCCGTCGCTTTTCGGAGCGTCGGCGGGGTCTGCGCCAGCATTGGCGTCATAGGCCTGCTGGCCGTTGATCCAGACTTCGAGCACGCGGATATTGCGCAGGTCCTGCACGCTCGCGAGCAGCGGGTCCTGGTCGATCATCACGAAATCGGCCCGCTCGCCCACCGCGAGTCGGCCGAAGCGGCCATCACCGAAGCCGGCATAGGCACCGCCCGCGGTATAGGCCGCCAGAGCGGCTTCGCGCGCCACCGTCTCCTGCGGCTGCCAGCCGCCGAAGGGCTCGCCATTCGCGTCCTCTCGGGTCACCGCGGCAGCCAGCCCGGCGAAAGGCTCAGGCTTTCCCGCGGGCGCGTCGGAACCGAAGGCAAGCGGTGCGCCTGTCTCGCTGATCGAACGCCAGGCGAAGGCACCCGCGAGCCGGCCGGGCCCCAGCCTCTGCTCAACCATCAGTCGCTCCGGCGGCTGCTCGACGGGCTGCATCGAGGCGATGATGCCGTGGCTCCCGAAATGCCCGATATCGGCCTGGTCGACCACCCTCGCATGCTCGATCCGCCAGCGCCGGTCGCCCTCATAGGCCTCGGCCAGTTCCTCGATCGCGGAGAGAGCTTCGGCATTGGCTGCATCGCCGCTCGCCTCGATCGCCACCTGAAAGCCGTCCATGGCCGCTCGGCTCATCAGGTTGCGAAGCTGCGCCGAATCGAGCCGTGCGAGCCCGCTATTTTCCGGATCGTCGGCATAGGGCGCCTTCAGCAGCGCGCCGCGTGATCCCAGCGTGCCGTCGAGCCCCAGCTCGAGCCCGCTCAGCCGCAGCCGGTCGTCGTACAGCCAGCGCGTGGGCCCGGGCCCGCCGATCAGAACCATATCCTTCACGCTGCCCGCATAGGCCATGATCCGGATGCGCAGCGCGCCGGCGTCGCCCGCGCGGCGATAGCTCTGCCAGTCCTCGATCGTGGTGCCCATGTCCGCAACCGCGGTGATGCCGTGCTTCACGAGGAGATCCTGCGCCATCCGCAAGGCGCGGTCGCGATCTTCCGGACGCGGCTCCGGCAGCTTCGCCGCCACCAGCGCCATGGCATTGTCCACCAGCACTCCTGACGGCGAGCGCGATCCCGGCAGACGCTCGATCCGCCCTCCGGCGGGATCGGCGGTCTTGGCATTCACGCCCGCCGCTTCCAATGCGCGGCTGTTCGCCCAGCCGGCATGGCCGTCCGCCCGCTTCAGCCAGACCGGGCGGTTCGCTACCGCCGCGTCAAGCTCCGCCGAGGTCGGGAAGCGGCCGAGCTTCCATTGCGCTTCGTCCCAGCCGGTGCCCACGATCCATGGACGGTCGGGATATCTGGCAGCGTATTCGGCGATCCGGGCCTGCGCTTCGGCCAGGGAGGCAGTGCCCGAGAGGTCCAGCCCCATCGCGGCGAAGCCCGCCTCCATCAGGTGGACATGCGAATCCACCAGGCCCGGGATCACCGTGCGTCCGCGCCCGTCGATCCGGTAATCGATCTTGGAAGGCGGCTTCTCCCCCCGCTTGAAGATCTGCAGGATGATCCCGTCATCGCGGATCACCATCGCATGGAAGCGGGTGACCTCCCCATCGCGGGCGATCGAGATGCCGTTTACATTGTCGAGCAGCGTATCCGCCGCCGCAGGGGCCGCCGCGAGAAGCGCGGCAGCCGATACGGCCCAGGCTCGCAGCAGCACCCGGCGTTAGCCTTTGCTTTTGCCCTTCGGCAGGCGCCGCATCAGCGCGCTGGTGTCCTGCCGTCCGCCGCCGAGCGATTGCACTTCGGCATAGAACTGATCGACCAGTGCAGTGACCGGCATGGAGACGCCCAGCGCATCCGCTTCGCCCAGCGCGATCGCCAGATCCTTGCGCATCCAGTCGATCGCGAAGCCGAAGTCGAATTCGTCCTTCGCCATCGTGTTCCAGCGGTTTTCCATCTGCCAGCTTTGCGCTGCGCCGCCGGAGACAGCCTCCAGGACCTTGGTCATGTCGAGCTTGGCGGCATCGGCGAAGCGCACGGCTTCGGAAAGGCCGGCCAGCGTTCCAGCGATGCAGATCTGGTTGACCATCTTGGTCGTCTGTCCGGCTCCCGGACCGCCCACATGTACGATCCGCCCGGCAAAGCATTCCATCGCCGGCGTTGCCGCCGCCACTGCCTCGTCCGAACCGCCGCACATGATCGAAAGCTTGCCGTTCTCGGCGCCGGCCTGTCCGCCCGAAACCGGCGCATCCACCGCCAGCAGGCCGAGCGAGGCCGAGGTCTCGGCGATCTCGCGCGCGATCTTGGCGGAGACGGTGGTATGATCGACATAGACCGCGCCGCGCTTCATCGCCGCCAGCGCGCCGTCTTCGCCGAAGACTACATGAGCGAGGTCGTTGTCGTTTCCGACACAGGTCATCACCACATCCTGCCCCGCAGCCGCCTCGGCGGGGGTGGCGGCGATATTCACCGACAGCCCTTCCTGCGCCAGCAGCTTCCGGCGCTCCTCGGCGCGCGCGGCAGTACGATTATAGATTGTGACGACATGGCCGGCACGGGCGAGGTGCCCCGCCATCGGTCCGCCCATCACGCCCATGCCCAAAAATGCGATGTTCAGTCTGTCAGTCATGGACGGGATGTCTAGCGCCTTTTGCGGCGAAGAAAACCCAGGTCAGGCCCGCAGTGGAAAAAATTTCACAAGTTAAGTAGAATCGCGCCCTCGAAGGGATTGGATGAGGCGCGCCGACCTTCTCCGCACTCCGGCCTGCGCGCCGAGATATGATTTGCCTCTTTCCAATACGGACAGAATTCCGTTACGGGCGCCCCATGAGCGAGACACGCGCCGCGGAAGAGACTGAAACCGATGCCTGCGGCAGCACGCTGCTGACACTTGACCACGTCCGCGCGGCGGCAGAGCGGATCGCAGGCTCCGTCATCCGCACGCCGACGCTGCGCAGCAAGACGTTGTCCGACATTACCGGCGCCAATATCTGGCTCAAATTCGAGAACCAGCAATTCACTGCCGCCTACAAGGAGCGCGGCGCGCTCAACAAGCTGCTGCTCCTCACCGAGGAACAGCGGAAGCGCGGCGTGATCGCGGCATCGGCGGGCAATCACAGCCAGGGCCTTTCCTATCACGGAACACGGCTGGGCGTGCCGGTCACGATCGTGATGCCGCGCACCACGCCGATGGTGAAGGTGATCCAGACGGAGCAGGTCGGCGGCAAGGTCGTACTCGAAGGCGAGAACTACGACGAAGCCTACGAACATGCCCGCAGCATGGAAAAGCAGCTGGGGCTGACATTCGTCCATCCGTTCGACGATCCGGATGTCGCGGCGGGGCAGGGCACGGTGGCGCTGGAGATGCTGTCCGACGTGCCCGAAATCGACGCGCTGGCGGTTCCCGTCGGCGGCGGGGGCCTTCTTTCTGGCATGGGCACGGTGGCCAAGGCGCTCAATCCGGAGATCAGGCTGTTCGGTGTGCAAGCCCGGCTTTACCCTTCGATGTATGCCAAGCTCAATGCCGCGGACCTCAATTCCGGCGGCGATACGCTGGCAGAAGGCATCGCCGTGAAGGTGCCGGGCGAGTTCACTTCGCGCCTGCTGGCGGAGCTCGTCGACGAGATCCTGCTGGTGGACGAAGCTGCGCTGGAAAATGCGCTGTCCCTGCTGCTGCAGATCGAAAAGACCGTGGTGGAAGGCGCGGGCGCGGCGGGGCTTGCCGCGGTCATGGCCTACCCGGAGAAGTTCCGCGGCCGCAATGTCGGGCTGGTGCTGACCGGCGGCAATATCGACACCCGCCTGCTGGCGAACGTGCTGCTGCGCGATCTTGCTCGCTCCGGCCGCCTGGCGCGCCTGCGGATCTTCCTGCAGGACCGGCCGGGCGCGCTTTACAAGGTGATGCATGAATTCGATGCGCATCACGTGAATATCCTGGAGATCTACCATCAGCGGATCTTCACCAATCTTCCGGCCAAGGGGCTCGTCACCGATATCGAGTGTGAAGCGCGTGACCGGGAGCAACTCGAGGCATTGATCGCCGCACTCAAGGCGAAGGGTTATTCCGTTAGCCAAGTCGAACTGAACTGACCTGAAACGGGTCAGCCTGCCCCCCGTGGGCGTACACCTGTGTAAAATAAGCCTTCGTTAGCCAAGATATTTGGTTAAGGTTGTTTCAACGCGCGACTCCCCCGGGCATAATGCAAGCTCGAAGTTCAACGGTCTCGACGGCGATGGAAGAAGGCTCGTGACGGCACCCATTCGTTTCCCCCGGTTCTACGTGACCAGCCCGGCGCCGTGCCCTTATCTGCCCGGACGCACGGAACGAAAGGTGTTTACCGAGCTCAAAGGGCCGCATGCGGATGCGCTGAACGATGCGTTGGGGCGGATCGGTTTCCGTCGCAGCCAGACGGTGGCCTACCGGCCCAGTTGCACAGATTGTCGGGCCTGCATTTCGGTGCGCGTCTCGGCCGCGGAGTTCCGCCCATCCTCCACCCAGCGGCGGAGCCTCAGGCGCAATGGGGATCTCGTCGTAACCGAGTGCCGCCCCTGGGCGACGAGCGAGCAGTTCGATCTGCTGCGGCGCTACCTCAGCGTGCGCCATCCGGGCGGCGGCATGGCCTCGATGGACGAGATCGACTTCGCCGACATGGTCGAGCATACGCCGGTCGACAGCTTTCTGGTCGAGTATCGCGAGCCGACCGCGAGCGGAGCGCCCGGCCGGCTGGTGGGAGCCTGCCTTACCGACCGGCAATGTGACGGTTTCTCGATGATCTACAGCTTCTACGATCCCGACCATGCGGATCGTTCGGGCCTCGGCAATTACATCATCCTCGATCACATCCGCCGCGCCGCGCAGGAAGGCCTGGCTTACGTCTATCTCGGCTACTGGGTCGAAGGCTCGGCGCGGATGCAGTACAAGATCCGCTATCGCCCCCTCGATCGGCTCGGCCCTGACGGGTGGGAGCGGATCGACGCGGAAGAGCAGGAAAGCCTGATCGCGCAGGCCGCCGCGGCCGAGCGCCACGCTTCGCCGGTGCCGGACGGCAGCGCCAAGGACGGCACGCCAGGCCGCCAGTTCCAATACCGCGTGGTAGAGGACGAGGAAGAGGCGGTTCAGGCCGAACAATAGAGGTCCCTTTCGGCGGCGCGGCGGCGCTGGAGCCCGCGCAGCACCTGGCCGCCGGCGTGAACCCAGCGGCCGAACTCCCGCGCGGCGCCTTGGAAATCGCCACTGACATGCTTGCGAGTGAGCGTCGCTCGCGCGATCGCCCCGGTGTTGTAGTGGAAGCTCACCAGCGCATCGAACTGGTTCTGGCTGGTGGCGCAATCGCCAAGTGCATCGTCAACCTGCTCCGCGTAGCGGGCGAGATCCGCCTCCAGCCGCGCATCGCAATCCTGTTTGCTCCAGACGGTGTCGGGCCCGATCCCGGGGCCGGTCGCGCCCCACCCGATGGTCCAGGGCGCGCCGCCTGTGCCAGGGTCGGCATAGGCTTGGTAATGTCCGCAGGGCAGGCGCCTGCCGCAGCCTTCGAAGCGCTTGATCAGGGCCAGGCCAGGCGCGCCGAAGCTACGTGGACGAGGTAGCGGCGGGGGGCGGGAATTTGCGCCGCGGAAATCGGCGGCAGAGGGTTGAGCGATCATGGGGCAGGGCCTCGAATCGGATGAGTCAGGCCGCCTACCTAATGTTCATTGGGTACGTTGTCAAGAGAAATATAACCACATTGGCATTTCAATGCGTTTACCTCGGGAGGCGCGCCTTCAACAGTCCGTCAACCGGAATGGCCACGCCGTTATTCGCCACCAGCGCCTCTCCCGCCAGCCGTGCGTTCGCCCCATCCTCGCTGGTCACCAGGATATCGTCGCCCGATTTTGTGAAGGTCAGCGTGTGATCGGCCATGGTGGTCATCTCCACCGCGCCGCCCCGTCCGTCCCCCAGCGCTTCGGCGATGTCGTCGGGCAGGAGGAAGCCGGGCACGATGTGGTCGCGGATGATCGCCGCCACGGCCGCGCGCTGCGCCGGATCATCCAGCATGCGCCGATCCTCGCCCAGTGCGCCGAATGCGTCGTCGTCGGGCACAAGGATGGTGTAGCTTCCAGGGCCGTCGAACACCGCGTCGAGGCCCGTGGACTCGAGTGCTGCCGCAGCGGTCGCCATGCCGGGCGCGGACTTCACCGCGTCCGCCAGCGAGGTGGAGGCGGCTTCGGGGGCCGGGGCTTCCTCCGGCGTGTCGGAGCAGGAGGCCAGGGGGATCAAGGCAACTGCGGCAAGCAGCATGAAGGCCCGGCGGCGAAATCTGGTCATCTCGGAATGCCTCCGCTCACACGAGAAGCTGGATTGCGGAAACCACCAGCATCGTTTCCGGATCGACTTCGTACACATATCCGTCGCTGTAGCGATAACGCGCGTCGGGCCGGTCGTAATACCGCTCGCGGTAATCATAGGGGACGTTGTACACGTCATAGCCTGGGGGGACTGGCTGTCCGACTACGAATTCGTCGCCGGTGAGCAGGGCCGCTATCGAAGAGATCGCCGCGGTTTCCGGATCGACGCGGTAGATCACGTCGTCTGCATAGCGATAGCCGCGCGGCGGGCCGAGATCGTAATATTCGACGTAGTAAGGGTTGAGCGGCACCGGCTCGTAATAGCCGGGCCATGGGTTCCCTGCCGCCAGCGCTCCCCCTAGCAGAGGGATAAAGGCGTCGACCAAGCCGCCGCTGCCGATCCTCAGCAAGTAGCCGTCGGAATAGCGATATCTGCCGTCTGCATAATTCCGGTAGCCCCACCAGTCCGGCTCGTAAGAGGCGAAGCCGAAAACAGGCCGTGGCTCGCGGGCAAGCCCGGGCGGAGTGCAGCCATTGTATTTCTTCGCGAGCCCGGGCGGGCAGCCGTCCCGTAGGCCGAAACGGTAGTCGATGGTCGTGATCCGCGGGCTCCAGCCACGTTCGCTATAGATGTGGCGATCGCCGCCGGCGTTTCTGGCGACGTCGCGCCCATTGCCTTGCGCCGGCGACGCGCCGCGATCGGCTCGCCCGGGGGCGACATCGCGATTTGCTCGGCTCTGCCCCTGATTTTGGCTCTGCGCTTGACCTTGGCCGCGATCCTCGCCCTGGCTGTTTGCCCGTTCAGCCCCTTGGACCCGCCCGCCAGCCGCGTTGCCTTGACCGCGGCTGTCCGGCCTTGCGGCGGGGCCCTGTTCCGCGCGCCTTTCGCCTTGCGGGCCCGGCTTCGTGGCCGAACCGCGATTGCCTTGCCCGGCGTCCCGCGCGTTGCCGACATTCTGCGCGCCGGCACGATCATTCCTGTTGCCCTGATCGCCCCCTTGGCCCGGCTGAGCATAAGCGCTTGCGGCAAGGGCGATGGCAGCGATCCCTGTTGCCAGAATGCGCATCTCCTTCTCCTTCGCAGCTCGAAACGGGCGGAAAGTGGCCGGGTTCCTGGCATGTCTTTCACGCGAAAGCGCGCGCCGGATCGAGGCCGCTTCCGCTGCCTCTCCATCAAAGTCCGCTGGCGTGAGTGCTTCGGGCCGGGTCCGGGCTGTTACGCCGCGCACACCATTTCTTAACCGGGCTGGAAACAAAAGCAGGAATGTTACGTTCACAGGCTGTGTTGGGAGCACTTTTCCGATACGACTACGCAAAGCGACGCATAGACTGTTGCGGATCGGCGACATATTCGGCCTCGGCCGGGACATTCGCCGAACAAGCGGTTTCGCGCTGCCTTGCGGCACGACCTGGGGAGGTATTTCCACAGGGCCAGGACTTTTTTGGAATATTGTAACAAAAATACCAATTGATGATGGACCTTTGGCGGTCGAAGCATTATGAATGTGCCGAACGGGGTTCCGAAAGAACAATATCCACGCCACAAAGTGGGCGGGTCGCAAAACGAGATTTTCACGGCTGGGACCCAGCCGTGCGTGACGACGGATAGCCCCCTTCTTGGGGCGAATATGAGGGAGTTAGCAGGATGAATCGCAATACGCGTCGCCTTTTGGCGGTAGGTGTATCTGCGCTGGCGCTGAGCGCCGCGCCGCAGACCGCCTTGGCGGACCAGCACGATGGCCTACAAGATATCACCGGTGAGCTGGAGATTTCGGCTGAGGGTGATACTGCGGTCTTCGGACAGGACGGCGATCCCGCTGTTGCCGTTGCTGAGGTGCTCACGTTTGACGGCGCCACTGATGGTGGTCAGATCACTCAGATCCTGTCCGGTCCGGCGGCGACCATCGACAATCTCGGTATTGCTTCCGTCCTCGCGGTTGCGGCTCCGCCTGCGGCGAGTGGGCCAGTGACCTCGGACATCGGCGTCACGGCGGTGGTTCAGGATCTCGGGGCTGTTGCTGACGGCGATGCTGCTGCAACCATCACCAACACAGGTTCGTTGACGGTTAATTCCTCCGCGACAGCCCTTGATGACGCTGCGACGGCAACGCTGGACGGTGGTGTCTCTCAGACTGTAGAGGCTGCTGACGGCAATGCGTCGGGTACCATCACCAGCGATGGCGCGCTCGCCGTCACCTCTTCCGCTACCGCGACGGATGGTGCTGCCAGCTCGACGCTGACCAGTGGTGTTGCTCAGGACGTTGATACCACTGCTGGCGGCAACGCCTCCGCTGCGTTCAGCAATGCCGATGAGCTCAGCATCACCTCGTCCGCCGCGGCAACAACGCCGGGCACCGCAACTTCGAACCTGGACAGCGGTGTAGACCAGACTGTCAATGCGAACGCTGGGGGCGATGCGTCCGCTACCTTCACCAGCGAGGGTGGCTTCAATATCGCTTCCTCTGCCACCACTGCCGATGGTGCCGCTTCCGCAACGGTGGGCTCCGGTGTCGCGCAGACGGTCAACGCTTCAGGTGGTAGCGGAAATGCGTCAGGTGCTTTCGCAAATAGTGGTGAGTCCAGCATTGCTTCTTCCGCCACGGCTGCGGTTGGGGCGGCCACTGCGACGCTGAACGAAGGAGTTGCTCAGAACGTCAGCGCATCCGGCGATGGGAATGCGTCCGCTACATTTGCGAATGATGGTAGCCTGGGCATCACCTCTGCTGCAACGGCTGCCGATGGCGCTGCCACGGCGGAGTTGATGGGCGGCTCGCTTGGGGGCGTCTTTCAGAACGTGTCGTCCAGCGTTGGCAATGCATCTGCCGATTTCGCAAACAATGCAGCTCTTGACGTTGCTGTTTCTGCGACCTCCACGGGAGGTAATGCCAACGCGACGTTGAGCGCGGCCGATGCTGCGGGCGTTGCTCAAGAAGTGACGGCTGGCGATGGTGATGCGTCTGCAACTTTCACGAATACCGGCGACCTCAATGTTGCCACTGCCGCGGCGGCTACCGATGGGCTGGCCACGGCGACGATGTCAGCAGGTGACGCTGTCGGTGTGGATCAATTTGTGACCTCGGGCGGCGGGGGCGATGCTTCTGCGTCTTTCACCAATGATGGCAGCATTGATGTCGATCTTTCGGCTACGTCCACTCAGGCAGATGGTACCGCAGCTTCGGCCACGGCAAATGGTGACGCAGCTGTCAACGTGTATGTGAACGCTGGCGCTCCTGACCCCGACAATTCTGCCGATGCCTCCATCGATTTCGCCAATAACGGCGATCTCACCGTGGGCTCGATGGCGAGCGCTTCTTCCGCAGATGGTGACGCGACCGCCAGTTCCACAGGAACGTATGGCGTCAGCTTGACCGCCGAGGCAGAGGGTATTGGCGGCGGTCGCGGTTCCGCGTCTGTAGCGATGGCGAATGGTGCTGACGCGACGTTGAGTATCTCGTCTGCGGCGAATGCGAACGCGAACTCCAATGACGATGCGACGGCTGGTGCGGCCGTAGCAACTTCAACTCTTGGCGGTGCCATCGGTCAGAACGCTTGGGGCGCCGATTCGGCGGGTGGCGGTAGTGCTGCCGTGTCGCTGGATAATGCCGGAACAATCGACATCGCCTCCGCTGCTACAGCTGCGGGCGCCACGGCAGATGCTGAGGCATTCATTGCGAGCGGCGATGCTGTTGTCTGGCAGTCCGCGAACACTCCGGATGAGGGTGATGCGACGGCTACGCTGACCAACTCGGGTGCACTCGGGATTGCGGTAAATGCGGACGCCTTGGCCTCTGATGGTGCGGCGACGGCCCTGGCAACCATGGGTTCGGGCATCGGTCAAAGTGCATCCTCGGATAATGACCAGGATCAGAAGGCTGAAGCTGTCTTCGACAATAGCGGCGAATTCACTGTGGCATTGGCCGCAAATGCTGAAGCTGCTGGCGCCGGCGCCACCGCTGATGCAGACGCGACTGGCGGACCGGCGGTGTATCAGGTCGCTGAGTCCGAGACCGTTCTTAACTCCAGTGGTGCTGCGATCGTTTCGCTGACCAACAGCGGCACGATCGGCCTGACGGCGGACGCAACTGCGACCGGTGTCGCCAGCGCTGATGCGGACGCAGCATTGACCGGCGTTCAGCAATGGGTCTCGGCTGATTTTGCGGATAATGAGGCAATAGCTTCGTTCGTGAATGACGAGGCTTTCTCGCTCGCGGTCACCGGCACCTCGACAGCTGAGGACACTGCAACGGCATCTGCCACTGCGCTTGGCGTCGATCAGTTCGGCGCTGGTACTGCGGGTTCCGAAGTTGAGTTCGTCAATAACGGCACCTTCGAGACGTCCGCTACGGGTTCGGCTACGGCAACGGCTGCAACCGGTGCCGCCAATCTCGGCGATGCCAGTGTTCCGCAATTTGGTGTCGTGGCAGGTGGTGTGTTGCAGAGCGGCGCTGACGCTCCGGCACTGTCCTTCGACAACGCCGGTGAGTTCACCGTAGCTGCCACCGGCACGGCCGTGGGTGGCGCAGACGGAGGTCTCCATGCGGCGCATGCGATCGTTGGGGCGGTTGGTCTGAGCCAGACCACTTCGACTGGCACCTACGAAGCCATCAACTCCGGCGACTTCACGGTCACTTCGACTGCGGACGCAACCGGCGAGGGTAGCACGCAGGGGGAAACGTGGGCCATCGGCGTTTTCCAGAACGATGGCGGTTCCGGCACCTCTGACGCGTCGCTTAACAACAGCGGTACCCTTACCGTGGAAGCTGACTCCGCGGCGAACGGTACCCATGGCGACGCATTCTCCTACGCAATAGGCTACACGACCGGGGGCTTTGTCGGCATTCCGCTCCTGCCGGACGGAACCAGCTTGCCTACGACGTCGGGAATCTTTGATACAGTCGTCATCGAAAATTCCGGCGAAATCAACGTGTCGGCTGTCTCGACCGTTGAGTCTGCAGACGGCACCTTCGGCCCCGGAAGCAATGCGGATGCACTCGCACTTGGCATTGGCTTGCTCAATGTCACGGACGGGTTCGACGTCGACATCGATAACTCGGGTGATATCACTGTTCTGGCGGAAACCTCGGGTAGCACGACGCAGAAGGCAGAAGCCTTCGGCATCGGAATCGATGCTACTCGGGCCAACGGCGTCATTGCCAACAGCGGTACGTCCATTAATGTCACTGCGATCGTCAATGATGACACGGGTACCGCTGTGGTCGATGCCACGGGTATCCTCGTCCGTTCGACGGGGGGAGCCGCTCCCCTTGCGGACGATCTCCTCACGATCAACAACTCGGGTGCCATCACGGCGCTTGAAAGCGTCGATGGCGGTGAGACCTTCACCCTTGGCCATGCTATCCACACGGCGGATGCACCGAACCCGGTTGCCATCAACCTGCTGGGCGGCAGCGACATTGTCGGTGACATCAACATCTCGGCTGTGGACACGATCACCGTCTCGGGAGGCGAAACCAGCTTCCTCGGCGTGGTCAATGCTGAATCGGCTCCGGACTTCCTGCCGGCGCCTGAGGCGCTGCACGGCACTCTGACTGTTGCTGAGGACGGCGTGCTCGCTCTCCGCGGCGGTCTGGATGTTGCGGCAGACGGCATCGTTACCGGTCCGGCTGCGGTCTATGTCGCAGACTTCACGGCGGTCGACGGCGCCACCATCGCGATGGAACTCGGCAATTCGGACGGCACCTATCCGTTCATTGTCGCGGACACGGCTGACATCACCGACGGCGTCTTCGAAATTCGTCCGGCCAGCGACAACGGCCTGTACGAAGACTCGTATGACTTCCAGGACGTGATCGATGCGAACACCCTGACGGGCGAGTTCGCCAGCGTGAACTCCAGCTTCCTGATGGACGCGGAGGCGATCTACGACGCCGACAATAATGTCGACATCTCGCTCAGCCGCGTTGCCTTCAACGATGCTCGCTTCGACCTGACGCCGAACGAGCTCGCTGCAGCCGGCGCTCTGGAGGGCGTGTACGATCCGGGCATGTCCGGCCAGTTCGGCGAAATGCTCGCGGAAGTCTTCGCACTGCCGAATGAAGCGGCCTACGCTTCGGCGCTGTCGTCGCTCCACGGTGCGCAGTACGCGACTTACCTCTCCTCCCTCGGCTGGATGGGTAACCGCTTCAACGGCGTGCTGTACGACATGGGTGAATGTGCTGCGCTCCAGCTGGAGAACAGCACGCTTAGCTGCCGCCGCGAGAACAGCGCCGGTATCTGGGGCCACATCAACTATGGTGCCGAAACGATTGATACCGATCTGACCGCGAATGCGACCGGATACGATAGCGATCAGTGGCTGGCTGCCATCGGCGGTGACTTCACCATCGGCGATGCCGCGGTGCTCGGCTTGGGTGTCGGCTACGTCAAGAACGAGGGTGACTTCGACCAGTTCGGCGGCACCATGGATGCGGACGGTTTCCAGGTCGGCGTCTACGGCGCTTATGATCCGGGTACGTTCTACCTTCGGGCTGCGGTCAGCTACACCGATCTTTCGGGTGATGCGTTCCGCAACACCCAGGTTGGCTCGCTGGCGGGCACTGCCTCGGCCGAAGTCGATGCTTCGATCTGGGCCGTCGGCGGTGAACTTGGGTACCGTCTGGCACTCGGCGGCGCGACGCTGACGCCCTATGCTGGTCTCGACTATGTCTCGGCCAAGCTGGACGGCTTTACGGAAACCGGCACTTCGGCGGGTCTCCTGGTCGTTGACGAGAGCAAGGACGATTACCTGACCTCCGAGCTCGGCCTGAAGCTCGCCGGCAACTTCGGTAGCGTTGTTCCGGAAGTGAAGGCTGGCTGGCGACATGAGTTCGACGAAGATCCGTCGACCTTCACCGCGTCCTACTCGCTGGCTCCGGGATCGAGCTTCGCCGTCATCGCTCCGCATCGCGGGGAAGATGCCCTGGCACTCGGTGCCTCGCTCACCGCTCCGATCGGTGGTAGCACCTTCGTCAAGCTGGGTTACGAGGGCTGGATGGCCGATGGACATGATGTCCACTCGGGCTTCCTGACGCTGCGGCACGAATTCGGTGGGGCCACTCCGCCTCCGCCGGCTCCCCCGCCGCCGCCGCCCCCGCCGCCTCCGCCCCCGCCGCCTCCGCCGCCGCCTCCGGCTGCTCCGGTGTGCAACAGCGGGCCCTACATCGTGTTCTTCGATTGGGACCGTTCGGACATCACGCCCGAAGCGGCGACGATCCTGGACAATGCGGTGACGGCTTACGGCAGCTGTGAGAGCGTTCCGATCATGCTGGCGGGCTATGCCGACCGGTCGGGCAGCGCGAGCTACAATGTCGGTCTGTCGCAGCGGCGTGCAGACGCGGTCGAGGCTTACCTCACCGGCAAGGGCATTCCGGACTCGGCGATCACCAGCGAAGCGTTCGGTGAAACCAACCCGCGCGTTCCCACCGCAGACGGTGTGCGCGAGCTGCAGAACCGCCGCGTGGAGATCACCTACGGCCCTGGTTCGGGCATGTAAGATCGTCCAGCCAGCCAAAGGTTGGTTGAACAGAATGGGCCCGGGGGAAACCTCCGGGCCTTTTTCTTTGGGCTCGGGAGCGGGAATGCTGCTACGCGGTAGGCCGCTCAGGAGAACGCGCAGCCCGGGCGTCGAAGCGCCGGCCGTTGGTGGAAGAAAAGCCCTTTCCTACATTGCCTCGATCAGGCAAAGCGCGCCACGCGCCACGCGCCACGCGCCACGCGCCACGCGGCCAGCCGGCGGCGGCATCACGGCGCTTGAACGTAATTAAATGTCGTGACGCTATAATAACATTTTTTCCGCGGACCAGCGCGCAAGGTCCGCGATCTCGGCCTAGCAGTTTGAAATTGCGGGTAATTTCGCGGTTTACGCAGATTGCCGAGGTGTCGACGCTGTCAGCCTAAGGCTCGTTCACGTCCTACATGCCGCGAGCGTCAGGCAAGGATACCCAGCTCGAGTATCTCCGCAACGCTGTCCACGACGCGGTGGGGACGGATCTCCGCGGCTGCAAGCGACCATTGGTCCGCAGTGGTCGTCCCGGTGGTGACGCCGACGCCGATTGCGCCGCCGAGCCTTGCCATCTCGGTCTCCACTCGAGGGTCATCGCCGACCACCAGCACCTCGGACATCGCAACGCCGAGCCGTGCTGCGACGAACTCCATCGCGTGGCGCGAGGGCTTGCCGGTTACCTCCGGCTCCTTCCCGGTCACCCTGGCGATCGCGCCCCCGATCGCGCAGCTATAGCCGAATGAACGGCCGCCTTGCGTAGCGAAGAACGGCACGTCCGATGCTGTGAAGAACGCCGCGCCTCCAAGCACGGCCTCGCAAGCTGCATGGATGTGCTCCATGGTGCAGCCGGGGTGCCAAGCGACATATACCGCGTCGACCTCGCCCGCAGGCCCCGCCTCCGCGAGATGGGCGGAAACGCCGTCGGCCTGCAATGCTTCGAGAACCCCGCTCGTGCCGAGCACCAGCACGCGGCCGATGCCGCGCTGGCCGAAGACGTAGCTCGCGACGCTGTTGGGCGTGAAGAGGTTATGGTCCTCGATCGGCAGCCCCAGAGCGCGCAGGCGCGGCGCCTGCCGGGCGGCGGTGTAGGCACTGCCATTGGTGAGCGCCAGGAAGGGTATGCCTCGATCCTTCAGCGTGCAGAGTGTCTCGACCGCTCCGGGGAGCACCTGGTACTCCCCCAGTTCGCGATTGCTCAGGATCAGTGTACCGTCGAGGTCGAACATTACCCCGCGGGCGGTACCGACGGCTTCATCGAATTGTTGGTGGATCATATCAGCCGGCTTCCAGCTCCAGGCGGAAGCCTTCCCTTTCCATCTCGATATGGTTGATGTCCGTCCGCTGCAGTATCTCGCGCAGGAGGTCCATCACAGGCTTGGTCTGCGGATCGTAATGCCTCGGCGCCGGGCCGGCGGCTTGCATCGCATCGACTAGGTTGGTCGGCATGGTCGCGCGCAGCAGGAACTCCTCGTCCGACAGCTGCGGCCCGATCCGTTGCCTCAACGATGCCAGATCGCTCATGCCGGTTTCCGCCTCCAGTTCCTTCGTTCGGGGATTGGCCATGATCCGGTCCAATACCTGCGGGTCGATGGGAGCATTGGGGCGGCCGAACTTGCCAAGCGCGAAGCGGATGATCTCGTCCGGGACAACGGCGTAGCGTTCCTTGCCCGTCACGTTCATCACCGCCTGGGTCTGGAGCATCTGGGCAAAGGGCGTCATCACGATGGGCCAGCCGAGTTCCTCGCGCACGCGGCCCAGCTCCTCGATCACCGCGCCTTCCAGATGCGGCACGCGCTGGTCGGCGAGGTGTCGGCGCATGGTGCCGACCATTCCGCCGGGCAGGTTATGTTTGAGATAGGCGGCGTCGAACGGCATGGGATGCCCGGTGGGCAGACCCTCGGCTTCGGCCAGGTCGCTGAAATACCGGCAGACCTCGGCAACAGCGTCGTCATCCACCTGCACGTCGTGGCCCAATTCGCGCAGGTTGCGGATCATCCGGTCGATCGGCGGATTGGATGTTCCATCGGCCGCCCCGCCGCTGGCGCACTGCACCCCTGTGGCTCCGAGCTCGGCGCCTTCCAGATAGGCCTGTTCGGCAAGGCCGATAGTGCAGTGGGAATGCAGCTCCAGCGGCTTGTCACCGATCTCGGCCATGATCGCCGGTATCAGGCTGCGGGCGCGCTTTCCGGTCAGGATGCCGCCAGGATCCTTGATATAGAGCGCATCGATATCCGGGCTGGCAGCCATGATGCGCGCGGCCTGCGCATAATGCGCGTCATCGTGGATCGGACTGATCGTATAGACGAGGGCGCCGATCACCTGCTCCCCTCCGGCCCGCTTGACCATCCGCGCGACTTCCACGTTGGAAGCTGCATCGTTCATGGGATCCGCAAGGGCGAAGCGGCGGATGCCGTTGGTTGCAAGCGTGCGGTAGGCGAGCTCCATGAAATCGGGGCTTGCAGTCTCCCAGGCGATGAAGCGGAAGCCGGTGGAAAGGAATTGCAGCGGTGTGGTGGGGCAGGCTTCCGCCATGCCGCGGATGCGCTCCCACGGGTCTTCCTGCTTGTAGCGTACGGCGACGCCCATATGCGTGCTGGTGGTGAAGTCGATTGCCTTGAAGCCGCAGCGGTCCATCACCGGAGCGATTGTCAGCGTCTTTGCCGTGTCGACGCCCAGCGCGCCCCAAAGGCACTGGTTCCCGTCTCGCAGGGAGGTTTCGATCAGCTGTATCTGCGCCATAGCCTATCCGTCTGCCTTCAGCCGGATGAGAGGCTGCCCTTCTTCCACGGCGGAGCCATCCTTAGCCAGGTGAGCGATCACGGTACCCGAGGCGCCGGCGCGGACCGAGTTCATCAGCTTCATCACCTCGATGATGCCGATTACGCTGTCTGGCGTGACGCGGTCGCCCGGCTTCACGAAAGGCGGATCGCCGGGACGTGGCGCATGGTAGAAGTTCCCCAGCAGGGGCGCGGGAACATCGACTTCTCCTGCATCGGGCGGATTAGCGGCAGCGGCAGCGGCAGCGGCAGTCGGTGCCGGCGCGGCAGGAGTAGGGCGTGTCTGCGGAGGCGGCGCAACTGCCTCGCCCCGGTCAACATCGATCATCCGCCTTCCCGCACCGCCCCGGCTGACCCGCAGCTTGAAGTCGCCGATTTCAAGCTTGAGTTCCGAAAACCGGGATTCGTCGAGCAGTCGGGTGATCTCGGCAATGTCCTTCGCCGTCAGGATCATCGCCGTCCTCCGAAGATCGACATCACGTGTTTCAGAGGGTCCGTTTCCGGCGGCTTGACCGGTGCGGAGTCTTTGGCCGACCATACGGTTTCGGGGCGGCTCTGGAGCAACAGGATCTCTCCGCTCTTGTCTACCGCCCATTCGATGTCCTGCGGCCGTCCGTAATGCCGCTCGATCCTGCGGCCTACCTCGCGCAGGGCCTGCAGCTCCTCATCGGAAAGACAGGGCGATTGGCGCAGCTCCTGCGGAAGCTCGACTTCCACGATTCCGCCGCCTTTCGCCGGTATCTGCTGCGCGTGCTTGTCGGAGATATCGCGCACCGAAATCTCGCCCGTGATCTTGCCGATGACCCAGCGGTCAGGCGTCACTTCGCCGGAGACCACGGCGGAGCCCAGGCCCCACGCGCCTTCGATCGCGATGACCGACTTGTCTCCGGTCGTCGGGCTGCGGGTGAACATCACGCCGGCACATCGCGCATCGACCATCTGCTGGACTACTACCGCCATGGCCACGCCATCTTCCGGCAGACCGTGTTTGAGGCGGTAGGTGATGCTCTCCACCGAATAGAGGCTGCCCCAGCACTCCCGCACGCGGGCGGTCATGTCTTCGGCGCCCAGCACCCACAGGAAGGTGTCCTGCATTCCGGCGAAGCTCGCGTCTTCGGCGTCCTCGGTTGTCGCCGAGGATCGCACGGCCACAGGGGTGGCATCGGCGCCGCAGAGCTCGCCATGCGCACCGATAATGGCGCTTTCGACTTCCGGCGGCAGAGGCTCTTCCTCTACTCGCGTGCGCAATTCGCCCGAGAGAGCCCTCACCGCTTCCAGATCAGAGGCGTCGAGTCCTTGCAGTCTGCTGCGTACCGGAGCGCGCGCCTCCAGCGCCTCCAGAAACCGCTCAAACGCATGTGTGGTGACCACAAAGCCGGGTGGGACGGCAATGCCAGCCTGCGTCAGCTCGCCCAGGCTGCCACCCTTCCCGCCCACGGTGGGACGGTCGCCGATCCCCACATCGGCGAACCAGGCAATGAAATCACGGTTCTCCGTCACAGCCTCAGGCATCCTCAAGAACGCGCTGCTCATCAAGGATCGTCACCACGCCGCGTCCGCCATCCACGCGGATCCGCTGCCCATCCTTGATCTTCTGGGTTGCGGAGCCTGTGCCCACCACTGCCGGCAAGCCATATTCGCGTGCAACAATGGCCATGTGGCTCATCGAGCCGCCGATATCGGACACCGCCGCGCTGATTTTCTGGAACAGGGGCGACCAGGTGGGGTTCGTCACCTGGCAGACGAGAATGTCGCCGGTCTCGATGCGGTCGGTCTCGGTCACCGACTTGATGACGCGGGCCGTACCTTCAACCACCCCTGAACATGCGGCAAAGCCCTTCAGCTCGTTCTCGTCGCTTTCGCCGTCGGACAGCCAAGCGTCGAGGCTTTCGCGCGTGATACCCCACAGCATGACGATCGCGGGATCGTCGATGACATCGGGGACGGCGCCGAGAGCCGGGGGCACGGTATGCTCCGCCCATTTCTCGATCGCCGCCCTCCGCTCGGCGACGATCGCCGGCCAGCGCATCGGGCCGATCGGCGGCGTGCCGCTGGACCAGCTCAACATCAGATCCACGATCGCGCTCTCAAGCTCGTAATGGGTGAGGTGGAAGACGTCTTCCTCCTTTTCCCAGAAACCATGTTCGGCCAGCAGCGCGCCGAACTCCCTGATCTTGTTGAAGAACAGGTTTGTGTACCAATGTTCGCAATAGAACTTGTGGCCTTCCACATAGGGGAACACCCGGTGCGCGAGGCCGATCAGCTGATCGTAGGTTGCCTTGTCTTCTTCCGAATCGAGCAGGTCCCGATAATCCGCCACCAGCTGCTCACGCTCCTCGACCAGCTTCTCGGTCGGGCGCTCGATATCCACGCCCGCCTTGATCTTCTCGATGTAACCGGGGAGCGCCGCGAAAGGCATCGAGAGGTCGTCGTTCCACGAACGGTGGTAATGGTAGAAGCCGTCGCCGACATTGACGTTGAACCAGGGGTTCCGGCTCTTATCGAGCTCGCTTAGCCATTCGCGGCCATGGTCGCCCAACTGATCGAGCGCGGCGAGCACGTCGTCGATATTCATCCCATCGTGGAATTTGTCGTCGACGCCGAGCTCCACTGCGCGGCGCGCGAGACGCTTCAATTCCTCGTCCGGACGGAAAATCTCGGCTTCCATCCCCGCCACCATGCGGCTGATCGCCTGGTCGGAAATTTCGGGGAAGGCCTTCTTGCAGAAGTCAAAGAAGGTCAGGTAGGCGCCATATCCCAGCAGCAGGAACTCGAAGTGGTGATGCCACATCCGGAAGTAGCCTTCGAGCTGCTTGCGGTATGTGTCGATCAGCGCGTGGTTTGCCGCCACGCCTTTGCCGGTATGGGTGGTCTCAATCGGCTCCAGCTCGGGAAGCTCGGGCTTTGGCAGCGCTTGGGCTTCCGCGATCAGCGCCTTCATCTTGTCCTTCCACTGCGCGTAGAGATCTTCCCAGTTCTCGTAATAGTAGAACGCGCGCTTCTGGAACTCTTCCATGCGTGCTTCGATCTCTCCCGGATCGGTCACAGGAACGCCGCCAATGTAGACGCGGCCATTGATGATCCGGTGATCGATGCCCTTGGTGGTCGGCAGAACGTGCACACGGGTATTGAAGCTGCCCAGCGCACAATAGGCGGCTTCGGCCGTTACCATGTCGAAGTGATGCATCGGCTCCGGGAAATGCATCGAATTGTAGAACCAGAAGCGCTCATCGTCGCCTTCATGGAACTGCGTATAATAGGGGTAAGCCGCCTGCGCCGCTTCAGTGCCGGGGACGACCTGCAGGGAGCTGGGTAGGGGAAAGCCTTTTTGCTCAGACATCGCGATACCTCTCACGCGGACCCTTCTTCCGGCCGCAATTGGACGGAAGGTACCGCCTCCGCACGGGCGGTGAAAGGATTCGCGCGCAACACATTTGGGACGATTGCGCAGGCGCTATTGTCCCAAATATCGTTAGGCGAGCCTCAAGATTGGGGCGCGTGGCCGGACCGCCATGCTCTCGGAGTAATGCCGAAGCGCTTGCGAAACAGGCGCGTGAAATATCCTGCGTCGAGAAAGCCGCACCTGAAGGCTATTTCCGCGATGGAAAGCGCTGCCGTGCGGGGATCGTGCAGCAGGTCGGTTGCACGGTCGAGCCTGGTGGCATTGAGTTCGCGCACAAAGCTCGTGCCGCTCCCTGCCAGGAGCGTCTGCAAATATCGGCGGGAGATGCCGCAAGCCTTGGCCACCGTCTCTGGAGAACATTCGGGATCGGCGAAGTCGATCTCGATCCGCCGCAATATCTCACGTGCGAGTTGGCCCCGGTGCCTGGTCTGACTTGCTCCGCCTTCGCTTGTAAGGTTCTCGTAGGAGCCGGTGGCGAGCGTCAGCAGGCTACCAACCTGTTCGGCGATCAGCGAACGGGGCAGGGGGGCGTTGTCCAAGCCGTCCAGCATCGTTTCGAGAAGCCCGCCGAGTGGTGCGCCCCATCCGCTACGTGCATCGATAGGCCGGGCGAGCAAAGCGCCGGGATCGGGTAAATGCCTTTCCAGCCAGCTTTGCGGCATCATCAGGTCGGCCGCTTCATGTTCGGTCTCCATCTCCATCTGGTAGAAGCGAGTGTTGTCCAGCAGCACGAACTGGCCGGGCTCGACTGTGAAGCGCTTGCCGCCCATCATCGTCTTCAGCGCACCCCGGCGAGAATAGACCAGTTGAATGGACGGAGCCGCGCGGCCTGCGCTGCCATCCTGCCCGGTATGGACGACGCGTTGGGCGGGGGCATGAAGGTGCAGCAAGCGCAACTGCCCGATGCCGTGGCTGGTCCAGCGCGCGGCGAAGCTGTCTGTGTCGAACACGGTGACTTCGATCGGCGCGATGGTGCTTGCCGCCCACTCCCGCCACTCCTTCAATGCCTCGCGCCGGCCCAGTCCGGCGGAGGACCAGGCGGTATCTTGCGGTGGCGGAGAAGCGGACCTGCTCATCGGGCAAACATATGCACGCCCCGGAGGGGTCACAAGCTTACGAGGCTGTCATACCTTCGGTGATGCGCTTCGTTTCCGCTTGGGTGGATTGCGGCCCGGTATTGCGCTTGTGGATGCCGCCGGCACCCGGTTCCATGTACAATGGCGGGTCACCTTCCCGCCGCCTGAGCCCGAAGAGCGGGAATAGTCCGGGGTGACGCCCCAGCCCGCCGAAAAGGTCGAGGCAACGTTCGATCCAGTCGCGCAACGGGTCATCTTCGGCCAACACCGGCGTCTTGCCGACAGAGGCGGTGAACAGCACCGACCCGATTATGCGGTAATCGGCGTAGTTCGGCTGGTCCCCGCCCAGCCATGGGACTTCGCGCAGGGCGATGCGCAGGGGCTCCAGCGCCGCGGAAATCTGAGGGAGGCGATCTTCGCGCCCCGCCTGCATGTCTTCCAGTTTTTTGCCCAGCATGCGCTCGCGCGAATGGGTGACATATTCGTGATCCTGCGGCAGCGAAAGGTCGCGATAGTCCGCACAGAAGCAGCGCATCCACGGGCCGGTGGCAGCGCCCCAGAACCACGCATCAAGAGCGCGGGTCACGGCAGCGACGCTGGGATGTGGAATCAGCGCCGGGCGGTCCGGATAAGTCTCGTCGAGATACTCGACGATGCCCCAGCTATCGAGCACCCATCGGCCATCGTCGACAATCGCAGGGAGCCGCTCGGTCATGCCCCCGGTACGCTCCAAAATGCCCGTAAAGCCGCCGGGCACCAGCTCGATATCGAAGCCCTTGTGCTTCAGCGCGTATTTGGTCGCCCAGACGAAGGGGCTGATCGTCGCCCCGGTCGAAAGGGTGAGATCGTACAGTGTGATCGAGTTGTTCTGGGCCAAACTCCAGCTCCCGGCAAAAGTCGTTGAGTTTGTCCGGAATAGCTGTGCCCGACCTCATTTGTCCATCGTGAAGATGGAGAGCGACCGGAGTATCCCTAGAGATCAGGACGCCGATGCGACGGCCGTGAGAACCTTGTCCGCCCATTCCGGCCGGCAGATAAGCAGGTCGGGCATATATGTGTCCGCAGCGTTGTAGATCAGCGGACTGCCGTCCATTCGCGAGCAATGGAGGCCATGCGCCCGTGCGACCGCGACCGGGGCGCAACTGTCCCACTGATATTGGCCGCCCGAATGAAGGTAGATGTCCGCTTCGCCGCGGATCACTGCCATCGCCTTGGCGCCGGCGGAGCCCATCGGGACGAGTTCCCCGCCAAGTATCTCGGCGACCGCCACAGCCTCGGCTGCGGGGCGGGTGCGGCTTACCAGCAAGCGGGGCGGCCCGTCATGTTCGGGGATGGCAACGGGCTGATCAGAACGAAAGACCTTGCCGCCGTCCAGCCCGGGAAGCGCGACCGCACCAGTCTGAGCGACTCCCTCTACGGCCAGGCCGACATGCACGGCCCAATCCGAACGCTTCTCTCCATACTCGCGTGTGCCGTCCACGGGGTCGATGATCCACACGCGCTCCATGTCGAGCCGGAGCAACGTGTCGCGACTTTCTTCTGAAAGCACCCCATCTTCCGGGCGCAGTTCCTGCAATGCCTGCAGCAGGAAACGGTTGGAGACTTCATCTCCCGCGGTTCCGAGTGCCTTGCCCTCAAAAATCTCGCTGGCTCGCACTTCGATCAGGATACGGCCTGCAACTGCCGCAAGGTGCGCGGCGAGTTCGGCATCCGATAGGTTCGATTGGGTCATGGGGACGTGCATCAAATCCGAGTGGCTGGGTCGACCGGGGTATCCTTGAAGCCCCAATTGATGGTGCTCCATGCCCGCTCGTGGAAATAATACAGGATCATCTTGGTAATCACCTCGGTTGTGGCGATCGCTCCGGCCGCCTTAGGGTTGCCGGTGAACAGCCAACTGAGCAGAAACGTGTCGATGCTGCCTAGCGCGCGCCAACTGAGCGCCTTCACCGCCGAGCGGCGATGACGTTCATGGCTGCGAAAGAGGAACATGCTCCTGAGGTGCGTTCTCAGGCGAAGCCCAGAAGCGTCTCGACCACGAGATCGGCAGCTTCCTGAGGGGTCATCGCGGTGGTGTCGATGCGAATTTCGGGCTTTTCCGGTTCCTCATAGGGGCTGTCGATACCGGTGAAATTCTTGAGTTCGCCCTGCCGTGCCTTCTTGTAGAGGCCCTTCACATCGCGTGCTTCGGCCACTTCCAGCGGCGTATCGATATGCACTTCGATGAATTCACCTTCGGGCAGCATCGCCCGCACCATTTCGCGCTCGGCCCGGAACGGGCTGATGAAGGCGGTGATCACGATCAGCCCGGCATCTGCCATCAGCCTGGCGACCTCGCCCACGCGCCGGATATTCTCGATCCGGTCAGCCTCGGTAAAGCCAAGGTCCTTGTTGAGCCCGTGGCGGACATTATCCCCGTCGAGCAGGAATGTGTGGCGGTTCATCCGGTGAAGCTTCTTCTCCACGAGATTCGCTATCGTCGACTTCCCGGAGCCTGAAAGGCCGGTGAACCACAGCACGGCGGGCTTCTGGTTCTTGAGATTGGCGTGCTCTTCGCGTGTGATCTCCAGCGCCTGCCAATGCACGTTCTGCGCCCGGCGAAGGCTGAAGTTTATCATGCCCGCCGCCACGGTGGCGTTGGTTATCTTGTCGATGAGGATGAAGCCGCCGAGTTGCCGGCTGTCTTCATAGCGCTCGAACACGATCGGCCGGTCGGTCGTGACTTCGGCGACCCCGATGGAATTGAGTTCCAGCGTCTTGGCGGCGAGGTGCTCCATCGTGTTGATGTTAACCTCGTATTTTGGCTCGGCAACGGTTGCAGAGACCATCTGTGTCGCGAGTTTGAGCCAGTATCCGCGGCCGGGGATGAGCGCTTCGTCATTCAGCCATACGATCGAGGCTTCGAACTGGTCGGCGACCTGTGGCGGATCGTCCGCAATCGCGATCACGTCGCTCCTGCTGCAATCGATCTCGTCTTCGAGCGTGAGCGTCACGGATTGCCCGGCCACCGCTCGCTGCAATTCGCCATTCATGGTGACGATCGATTTCACAGTCGTCGTCTTGCCGGACGGGACGACCCGCACGGCATCGCCTGGCGCTATTTCGCCGCTTGCGATCAAGCCCGAGAAGCCCCTGAAATCCAGATTAGGGCGGTTCACCCACTGCACGGGCATGCGGAAGCTGCGCCCTTGGTCGGCGGTGCCGGCGATCTCGACCGTTTCGAGGTGCTGGATCAGGCTCGGCCCGTCATACCAAGGGGTATTGGAGGAAGGGGCGGTGGTGATATTGTCGCCCTTGAAGCCGGAGATCGGAATGGCGGTAAAGTTTCCGATCCCTATTTCCCGGGCGAAGCCGGCATAGTCCTCCGTAATCTCGTCGAAGGTTTCGCGCTCGTAGCCGACGAGGTCCATCTTGTTCACCGCAAGCACGATGTGGCGGATGCCGATCAGGTGCGCGAGATAGGAATGGCGCCTGGTCTGGGTCAGCACCCCTTTGCGGGCATCGACCAGGATTACGGCGAGGTCGGCGGTGGAGGCGCCGGTGACCATGTTGCGCGTATATTGCTCGTGCCCCGGCGTGTCCGCCACGATGAACTTGCGCTTCTCCGTCGCGAAGAAGCGATAGGCGACATCGATCGTGATCCCTTGCTCGCGCTCAGCAGCGAGACCGTCCACCAGCAGCGCGAAGTCGATCTCCTGGCCCTGCGTTCCCACGCGCTTGCTGTCGGCTTCGAGCGCGGCAAGCTGGTCCTCGAAGATCATTTTGGAATCGTACAGCAGCCGACCGATCAGGGTGGATTTGCCGTCATCCACGCTCCCGCAGGTGATGAAGCGCAGCAGGCCCTTGTTCTGGTGAAGGTCGAGATAGGTTTCGATATCCTCGGCGATGAGGGCATCGGTCTTGTAGACGGGATCGGCCGTCGGGCTGTCGACCATCAGAAATAGCCCTCCTGCTTCTTCTTCTCCATTCCCGCGCCGCCTTCGTCCTTGTCGATGGCGCGGCCCTGGCGTTCCGACGTGGTGGTGAGGAGCATCTCCTGCACCACTTCGGGCAGAGTTGCCGCGGTGCTCTCGACTGCGCCGGTGAGGGGGTAGCAGCCGAGCGTGCGGAAACGGATCGAACGCATCACCGGCGTCTCGCCAGGCTCGAGCGGGAAGCGATCGTCATCAACCATCAGCAGCAGCCCGTCGCGCTCCACCGTCGGCCTCTCGGCTGCAAGGTAAAGCGGCACGATCTCGATGTTCTCGGCCATGATGTACTGCCAGATATCGAGTTCGGTCCAGTTGGAGAGCGGGAATACGCGGATGCTTTCGCCCTTGGCCTTGCGCGCATTGTAGAGGTTCCACAATTCGGGCCGCTGGTTCTTCGGATCCCAGGCATGGCTGGCGGTGCGGAAGGAAAAGATGCGCTCCTTCGCGCGGCTCTTCTCCTCGTCGCGCCGCGCGCCGCCGAACGCCGCGTCGAAGCCGTATTTGTCGAGCGCCTGCTTGAGCCCTTCGGTCTTCCACATGTCGGTGTGGAGCGGTCCGTGGTCGAAGGGGTTGATCCCGCGCGCCATCGCTTCGGGATTGTGATGAACCAGCAGTTCCATCCCGGCTTCATCCGCTGCCTTGTTGCGCAGCGCATACATGTCGCGAAACTTCCACGTCGTATCGACATGGAGCAGCGGGAACGGGGGCGGCGAGGGGAAAAAGGCCTTCTTGGCGAGATGCAGCATCACCGCCGAATCCTTGCCTACCGAATAGAGCATGACAGGTCTCTGCGCCTCGGCCACTACCTCGCGCATGATGTGGATGCTTTCGGCTTCCAGCCGTTCGAGATGGGTCAGGCGCTGCATTCGTGTTGCTCTTGTCAAAAGTCGCGAAGGCCACATGGCCCGAGGGACGGAAGTGGGCAAGGGGCGGGGCGGGCAGAAATTCTTTCCAGGGACTAAGCTCCTCAGCGTCCGGTGAAGCGAGCGGGCCGCTTCTCAGCGAAGGCAGCCATGCCTTCCTTCTGGTCTTCGGTGCCGAAAAGGCCGGCGAACAGCCTCCGCTCCAGCGCGACGCCCTGGGTCAGCGGAGTTTCGAAGGCGGCGTTCACCAGCTCCTTGCAGGCGATCGCAGCAAGCGGCGGCATCGCGGCGATCTTTGCGGCGGCCCTCAACGCTTCGTCCATCAGGTCCGCCGTCGGAACGACCCTGGCGACCAGCCCGGATCTTTCCGCTTCCTCGGCATCCATCATCCGGCCGGTGAGGCACATTTCCATCGCCTTGGCCTTGCCGATCGCGCGCGTCAGCCGCTGCGATCCGCCCATGCCTGGGGTGATACCCAAGGTGATCTCCGGCTGGCCGAATTTTGCGCTGTCCGCCGCGATGATGAAATCGGCCATCATCGCCAGTTCGCACCCGCCCCCAAGAGCATAGCCCGACACCGCCGCCAGCCAGGGCTTGCGCGTGCCGGTTATGCGGTCGTAGCCGGCGAACAGATCGGCGCCGTACATCTCCGCGAAGCCCTTGTCCGCCATCTCCTTGATGTCGGCGCCGGCGGCAAAGGCCTTCTCCCCGCCGGTCAGGACAAGGCAGCGCTGGCTCTCATCTCGTTCGTAGTCGGCGAAAGCGGCGATGAGATCGGCCAGCACCTGTCCGTTCAGCGCGTTGAGTGCCTCGGGCCGGTCAAGCGTGACGAGAGTGACGGCGTCCCGCTTCTCGGTGCGGATCGTCTCGTAGCCTGGCGGGGAGCTCATAGGGGCGACCATTCCTCTTCGGGCGGGAGCGGCGCGAACAACGCGTCCAGCTTCGCCTCGCCAAGCGCTTCAGGCGCGGCTGGGTTCCAGCGCGGCGCATTGTCCTTGTCGATCAGCACCGCCCGGACCCCCTCGGCGAAGTCCGGCTCCATGATGATGCGGGCCGCGAGGCGGTATTCGATCCGCATTTCATCGGCAAAGTCGGAAAGCCCGGCCGCGCGGGCAAGCTGCCGCAGCGCGACCTTGCAGGTGAGCGGGCTTTTCGCTCTCAGCGTCTTCAGTTCCTTCGCCGCCCAATCCGACGGATCCGCTTCCAGTACGGCAAGGATGTTCTCCAGCCGGTCGGACGCGAACAGGCGGCCGATCTTCTCCGCATTGCGCGCCAGGCGCGGCTCCGGCGCCGGTACGGAAAACTCGTCCAGCACGGTCCCAACCTGTGCCGGATCGGCGATGATCCGCGCCTTGGCTTCGGCCAGCTTTCCACTCGGGAGGTAATGGGTGGCGAGCCCCGCCCACAGGCATTCCGCTCCGTCCAGCCGTGCGCCGGTGAGCGCCAGGAACTGCCCGATCCGATCCGGCAGGCGCGAGAGATACCAGCCCGCCCCCACATCCGGGAACAGGCCGATCGCGGCCTCAGGCATGGCGAAGATCGTGCTCTCGGTCGCCACCCTGTATCTTGCGGGCAGCGCGATGCCGACCCCGCCGCCCATGGTGATTCCGTCCATGAAGGCGATCACCGGCTTGGAATAGGTGAACAGCAGATGGTTGAGGCGGTATTCCGCATGGAAGAAGGCGCGCGCCTGCTCCCCGCCATCTTCCAGCGCTGAGCGGCGAACCGCGGCGACATCGCCGCCGGCGCAGAAGCCGCGGCCCTCCGCATGATCCAGAAGAACAAGCTCCACCGCGGGATCGCTGCGCCATTCGACGAGCGCGGAACTCATTGCCTGCACCATGGGAAGGGTCAACGCATGGAGCGCGCGCGGCCGATGCAGCGCAAGATGGCCCGCCGCGCCATGGCGGTGAATCTGCACGTCCTCGGTCATCGCGCTGCTGAATAGCGGCAGGTTCAAGTGCAGGAAACCTGCGTGATCATCATCTCGCCGTCATAGGAGACCGTCAGACGGTCCGGCCGAAAGTCCATCGTCACTGCCGTGCGCGGTGGAACCCAGCGCAATTCGCGCGCGCCGGTCGCCTCGAGCAATTGCGCGCCGACTTCGGCGGTCGCCTTCTGGCCGATGAAGCTCTGGCCTGCCTCGGCCGAGCAGGCGGCATCGGAAAGGTCCGGCGCCGTGGGAGTTTCTTCCGCCGTAACTGTGGCGCAGCCGCTCAGCGCCAGGGCGCCGGCTGAGGCAAGGAGAATTGCCTGCTTCATGCTTCGTCTCCTCCGGTGGTGGTGGCCCCAGCCTTCGCATCGGGTTTGGCTTCGCCGCAGCGCATATAGCTGAACGGTCCGGGCGCGGCGCCGTTTCCAAGCTCGCGGCGAGTGAGGGTCTTGCCGTCCTCGCTGGCGTCGAGCACTTGCTGCCGCTGCCATTCCAGCCCCTCGCCGGTAAAGGCGAAGCTCGCCTGGAGATGGTTCGGCGCGAGTTCCACAACCTCCACCAGCCTCCCGACGGATTCGTAGAATTCCAGCCGCGTCGGCGTGATGGTCAGGAGACCCTTGCTGCTGCCGTCGGTGGCGGTGCAATCCGCCGCCACCAGGCCCCAGCGCCCCTGTATCGTGTCTGGAATGGTGACCGTGACCGGTGTTTCGCTAGGCGTCGCCAGAGCTTCCGCGGCGCTGGTCGCAAGATCGGTGTCAAGCTTCGCTTCTGCCCCAGGAACGGCATCGTCCGCATCGCCGTTCATGCCGCAGGCGGCAAGTGAAACAAGCGCGAGGGCAGCGGCCAAATTCCTGATCATCTTGCTCTCCTCATGCGATATTCTCCACTAAACGAATGAAACCGGGTTGTTTTCCGCGCTGGTTGCATCCCGTACGGCCGATCACAAGCCACGGCTCCGATCACCGTCCAAAGATCCTCTATCGCATCTATCGCATGCACGCCTCCGTCGGAAAACCGTCGTCTCTTGCAATTGATCTTCTAATAATTAACTAGTGTAGCAGTCGCGTGTCGAATCGGTCCAATGGGTGTGCCGGGTCGACCGTGCCTCTGCTCACTCCGTGCGAAGCTGGGAGATCGGTCCATGGGCCTCAAAATCGAACCTATCCTGCCTAAATTCGGCGCTGAATGTTCGGGGCTCGACATCACGCAGCCCCTCACTGAAGAGGAGCGGCGCCAGGTGGTCGAAGCGCAGAACAAGTGGGGCGTGTGCGTCTATCGCAACACCGGCCTCACCGACGAGACCCATATCCAGTTCTCCCGCAATTTCGGCCACATAGAGCTGGCCCCACAGCGCAAGGGCGGCAAGTCGCGGCTAAAGCATCGCGAATTGTTCGACGCCAGCAACCTCAACGCCGAAGGCGAGATCACGAGGGACCCGGCCGCGATCCAGTATCGCAAGGGAGACCGGCTGTGGCACACCGACAGCGCCTTCGTGCCGCTGCGCTCCTCGCACTCCCTCCTTCTGGCGCATCAGGTGCCCAAGGAGGCCGGCGAGACCTGGTTCGCCGATACGCGCAGCGCCTATGAAGACCTGCCGCAGGAGGTGAAGGACCGGCTGGAAGGGCTGGTTGGCCGCAACTCCGTGTGGTGGTCGCGCAAACTCGCCGGCGCGGATATTCCGGACGAGCAGATCCGCGACGGCATGTTCGGCGAGCATCCGCTGGTTCACACTCACGCCGGTTCGGGGCGCAAGGCGCTGTTCATCGCCGCACATACGATGGACATCATCGGCATGGAGCATGACGAAGCCCAGAAGCTGATCTGGCAGCTGATCGAGCATGCAACGCAGCCGCAATACGTCTTCTCCGTCAAATACAATGTCGGCGATCTCGTGATCTGGGACAATCTGTGCACCATGCATCGTGGCGGCGAGTTCGATTACGAGAACGAAAAGCGGGATATGCGCCGCACCACGATCCGCGAAGGGACGGAGCCTTACTCGGTCCTGGATGACGACCAGTTCAGCAAGCTCTTCAAGGCGGTCCCCAAAGAGGTCGACATCGCCGGCGCGAATGAGCGGGAAGCGACAGCGTAACAGCTTCGACAGGCGGTGACGCGGGCCCGGCTCGCGCGCCGTCTATTCGATTTCCATGATTACGGTGTTGGCCGCCAGGCTTTCGCCTTGGGCGGTATGGACGGCCGTGACAGTGCCGGCCCGCTGAGCCCGCAGTATATTCTCCATCTTCATCGCCTCGACGGTGGCGAGCGGCTGGCCCGCCTCCACCTGGTCGCCTTCGGCCACATGCAGCGCAGTCAGCAATCCGGGCATGGGGCAGATCAGCAGGCGCGAAAGATCGGGCGGCGCGCTTTCGATCATGTGGGCGGCATGCCGGGCGTAGCGGGCATTGATCAGCCGGACATCGTGCCTGCATCCGCGCGTGGTGATGACATAGCCCATGCGCCTGCGCGCAACCTGCAGCGTCAGCGGCTCGCCGTCCAGCTCGGCCCGGATCACGGCATCCCCCGGCGTGTATTCGAAGGCGATATCGACTTCCTGTCCATCCACCAGGATCGCCTCTTCCTCCAGGCTCACCGAATGGCTCTCCCCCCCGAAGCTCACTTGCCAGTCGCCCGGCGCGGCGGGGCTGCCATTGAGCTGGCCAGCTATCCTGCGGGCTCTGTCCGCGTCGATTGTCGCGATGATGCCCGCAATGGCCGCGATCCCCCGCCGCAGCGAGGGGGATACGGGCGCGCCGGCAAAGCCTTCGGGATATTCCTCCGCAATGAAGCCGGTGGTCAGCCGCCCTTCGCGAAAGCGCGGATGCTGCATCAGAGCGGAAAGGAAATCGACATTGTGCCCCGGCCCTTCGATGCGGAATTCGTCCAGCGCCTGCACCTGCAGATCGGCGGCTTCCTCCCGGCTCGGCGCCCAGGTGATCAGCTTGGCGATCATCGGATCGTAGTGAATGGAAACCTCGCCCCCTTCGGTCACGCCATCGTCCGTTCTCACCCGCGGCGCTGAGCAGGCTGGCGCCCCGTTCCGCTCATCCTGAGGAGAGATCGAAGCCGCAGGCTGAGAGCTCGTCTCGAAGGACCCTGCCGGCGGACGATATCTCACCAGCCGCCCGGTGCTGGGGAGGAAATTGCGATAGGGATCCTCGGCATAGACACGCGTTTCGATCGCGTGCCCATCGAACGTCACATCGTCTTGCGAGAACGCCAGCTTCTCGCCAGCCGCGATGCGGATCATCTGCTCGACCAGATCGATCCCGGTCACTTCCTCCGTCACCGGATGCTCCACCTGCAGCCGCGTGTTCATCTCCAGGAAGTAGAAGCTTGCTTCCGTCTCGCCCGAGCCTGAGACGATCAACTCCACCGTGCCTGCCGAGTGATAGCCGACCGCCTTTGCCAGCGCGATCGCCTGCGCTCCCATCGCTTCACGCATTTCCGGGGTGACGAAGGGGGAAGGCGCTTCCTCCACCACTTTCTGGTGCCGCCGCTGGATCGAGCATTCGCGCTCGCCCAGATGAACCATGTTGCCGTGCTTGTCGCCCAGCACCTGGATCTCGATATGGCGGGGGTTCTCGATGAACTTTTCTAGCAGCAGACGATCGTCGCCGAAGCTCGCCAGCGCCTCCCGCTGGGTCGCCCCAAAGCCTTCCCGAACGTCCTGTTCGCAATATGCCAACCGCATCCCTTTTCCTCCGCCACCAGCCGAAGCCTTGAGCATGACGGGATAACCGATTCGGTTTGCTATGTCAAGAGCAAATTGCGTATCTGGAACTTCTCCGACGAAGCCAGGAACCACATTGACACCTGCGGCGGCGGCAATCCGCTTCGACTCGATCTTGTCACCCATCGCCGCGATCGCGCTCGCAGGCGGGCCGATGAAGGCAATTCCTTCCGCCTCCAGGGCCTCGACGAAGCTCGCCCGCTCGGACAGGAAACCGTAGCCAGGATGTACCGCATCGGCACCCGCGCTCTTGCAGGCGGCGATGATCTTCTCGGCGGCCAGATAACTTTCGCTGGCGGGGGAGGGGCCGATATGCACCGCCTCGTCCGCCATGGCGACATGCGGGCTGCGCGCATCGGCATCGGAATAGACCGCCACGGTGGCGATCCCCATCCGCCGCGCAGTGCGGATCACGCGGCAGGCGATCTCGCCTCTGTTGGCGATAAGGATCTTGCGGAGCATCAGCCTGTCTCCTCCGCCGGCGGCATGTTGTGGCCCAGCAGGCGCAGCAGGTCTGCGGCGCATTCGGTGACGTTGGAGCCCGGTCCGTAAATTCCCTGTACGCCGGCCTCGCGCAGCAGCTCGTAATCACCCGGCGGGATCACGCCGCCGGCAACCACGCGGATGTCGGCGCGGCCGGCTTCCCGCAAATGCCGGATCAGTTCCGGGATCAGCGTCCGGTGCCCGCCCGCAAGCGAGCTTGCACCTACGGCATCGACGCCCTGGGAGATCGCGAGGTCCGCCGTCTCCCGCGGAGTCTGGAACAGCGGGCCCGAGATGACGGCGAAGCCCATATCGGCAAAGGCGGAGGCGATCACATTGGCCCCTCGATCATGCCCGTCCTGCCCCATCTTGGCGACGAGGATGCGTGGAGGGCGGCCCAGCCGCGCGGTGACCGCTGCCACCCCTTCGCACACCTGGAGGTAGCGCGGATCGCCCTCATGCGCGGGGCCGTAGACCCCCCTGACCGGAGCGGGGCTGGTCTCGTAGCGGCCGAAGGCGGCTTCCAGCGCGGCCGAAATCTCGCCCAGGGTCGCCCGAGCGCGGGCCGCTTCGACCGCGAGGGCGAGGAGGTTCGATCCGTCCGCGGAGCCTGTCGAAGGGCGCGCACCGCCTTGCCGCGCCCCCGCCGTCAGCGCCTCCAGGGCCGCTCGCACGCGCGCTTCATCCCGCATGGCCTTCACAGCCGCGATCCGCTTCATCTGGCTTTCGCGGACCGCGTGATTGTCGACTTCCAGCAGGTCCACGTGATCCGGCTTTTCCGGGACGTAGCGGTTGACGCCCACGATCACGTCCTCACCCTTGTCGACCCGGGCCTGGCGCGCTGCCGCGGCTTCCTCGATCAGCCGCTTGGGCATGCCGCTCGCCACCGCCTGCGTCATCCCGCCCATAGCGTCGACCTCGGCAATCAGCTTGCGCGCTTCCTCCACCAGTGCGTCGGTCAGCGCCTCGACATACCAGCTTCCGCCCAGGGGATCGGCCACGCGGGTGATCCCGCTTTCCTCCTGAAGGATCAGCTGGGTGTTGCGCGCGATGCGGGCGGAGAAGTCCGAGGGAAGCGCCAATGCCTCGTCGAAGCTGTTGGTGTGCAGGCTCTGCGTGCCGCCCAGCACGGCCGCCAGCGCTTCCAGAGTGGTGCGGACCACATTGTTGTAGGGATCCTGCTCCTGAAGCGAGACGCCGGAGGTCTGGCAATGGGTGCGCAGCATCTTGCTGCGTTCGTCCTTCGCGCCGAGCTCCTCCATCACCCGGCACCACAGCACACGCGCCGCGCGCAGCTTGGCGACTTCCATGAACAGGTTCATGCCGATGCCGAAGAAGAAGCTCAGCTGCGGTGCGAAGGCATCGACGTCGAGCCCCGCCGCCACCGCCTGTTTCGCATATTCCTTGCCGTCCGCGATGGTGAAGGCGAGCTCCTGCACCGCGGTCGCGCCGGCCTCATGCATGTGGTAGCCGGAAATCGAAATGCTGTTGAATTTGGGGGCGTTGGCTGCGCACCACGCGATGATGTCGGCCACGATCCGCATGCTTGGCCTGGGAGGGTAGATGTAGGTGTTGCGTACCATGAACTCCTTGAGGATGTCGTTCTGGATCGTGCCGGTGAGCTCGGCCGGGCTCACCCCCTGCTCCTCCGCCGCCACGACGTAGAACGCCATCACCGGGATCACCGCGCCGTTCATCGTCATGCTCACGGACATCCGGTCCAGCGGAATGCCCTCGAACAGCAGCTTCATGTCCTCTACCGTGTCGATCGCGACGCCTGCCATGCCGACATCGCCAACCACGCGCGGATGATCGGAATCGTAGCCGCGATGCGTGGCGAGGTCGAAGGCGACCGACAGCCCCTTCTGCCCGGCGGCGAGATTGCGGCGGTAGAAGGCGTTGGATTCCTCGGCTGTGGAGAAACCGGCATATTGGCGGACCGTCCACGGCCGGCCGGCATACATGCTGGCATAGGGGCCGCGGGTGAAAGGCGCGAAGCCCGGCGGCTCGCGCCCCTCCGCGGGCGCGTCCTCGGCGGTGTAGAGCGGCTGCACCGCAATGCCTTCCGGCGTATGCCAGGTCAGGTCGCGCTCCCCGGTCTCGCGCGCGGCCTTTGCCTGCCACTGCGCCTTGTCGCTCATCTCGGCGGCCATTCGACGATCTCCGTCAGCACGCCGCCCATATCCTTGGGGTGGAGGAAGAACACTGGGGTGCCGTGCGCGCCGATGCGGGTGGGGCCGAGGATGCGCTTGCCCTGCGCTTCGAACTCGGCGCGTGCCGCTTCGATCTCCGGCACTTCGAAGGCCAAATGATGCTGGCCGCCCTGCGGATTGCGCTCCATGAAGCGGGCAAGGGGGGAGTGATCCCCCAGCGGCTCCAGCAGCTCGATCTGCACATTGGGAAGGTTGACGAAGCACACCCGCACGCCCTGCTCCGGCATGTCGAACGGTTCGAGGATCTGCTTCGCCCCCATCGCCTCGCGCCAGAAGGCGATGCTCGCCTCGATGGAGGGCGTTGCGATGCCGACATGGTTGAGCGGGCCGAGGTCCATCTGCATGGACCTAGCGCGATGTGCGGGCTGGGGGAATGCCCTGCGCCAACCCGGAGCGTCAGGCCTCAGCTCGCGGCCCGCAAGTCTGTCCTCCCTGCCCCGCCCCCATATGGGCAGGGAGGACAGGGGCGCCCCCTTCGGAAGGCCGGCCTTACGGGCACCGCGGTCGATCGGCCGGGTGCCGCGTAGCCGAAGGGAGCGCGCGAGCGACAGGCCGCCACAACGCCTTGCCGACTAGCTATTGCGAGTCATTTGCATGTAAGTCAATCGGGTTCCGGTATGATTTGCAAGGGGTTGGCGATCGGGGGTGGCGGGCGCCGGTGACTGCGCATCGGACCCAATCAACCAATTCTTAGTTTTCTCCGTCTATACTAAAAAATGCCGCTTTCATGGGCTTCTACCAAAATCTAGGCGCGAGAGGTCGCATGCCAGCCGCCAGGAAATTAACCGGAGCAAAGCCCTCGCCTGGAAAGCGGATGGCGGGCGGCGGCCAGGATGGCGCGCAGCTGGAGCAGGCGCTTTCTCATGCGGAGATCGGTATCTGGGAGTGGCTTGCGAGCGGCGATCGGCTGGCTTGCGACGATACGGTGGTTCGGCTCCTCGGAAGGGCCGGCCGCGCCGCCCCAGGCACGATCAATGATCTGCTGAACATCGTGCATGCCGAAGACCGACAGTGCCTCGCTCTCTCCTTCGGCGTTTGTAGCCGCTTCGGCACGCCCCTCAAGACCTCGTTCCGGGTGAGCGCAGAGGATGGGGAAGTCCGCTGGTTGGAGATGATCGGCCAGCGGGTCCAGGCCGCGCCGCACGAATTCATCGTCATGGGTACGCTGCAGGACGTCACGCGGATCAAACAGGCCGAGGCCGCTCTGTGGACGAGCGAATCCCGTCTGGAAACCGTCTTCGATCAGTCGATAGTCGGCATCCTGCATCGCGACCGCGATCTCAACGTGTTGATGGTGAACGACCGCTTTCTCGAACTGGTCGGCCGAACGAAGGAAGAACTCACCGGGCTTCCGATGGAGGCCTTTACGCATCCGGAGGACGTGGCCTGGAACACGCCGCTGATGATAGAGAAGGAGCGCTCCCAGGAATCCTTCAATGTCGAGAAGCGCTACATTCGCCCAGACGGGAGTTCCGTCTGGTGCCAGATCAGCGTTTCCTTCGTTCCAGATCCGGAGCTCGGCTGGAGCTCCAGTATCGTCTTCGCGCAGGACATCACCTCCCACAAGGCTAATCTCGAAGACCACAAGCGGGTTCGCGATTTCCTGTCTCTCGCGCTTGAAGGGGCAGGCGCGGGTACGTGGGAGACCGACTCGAAGGACGGACGGGTGCATCTGTCCCCCATCGCACTGGAGATGTACGGACTGCCGCCGGACCATTGCGGAACGCTTTCCACGAGTGAATGGGCATCCTTCGTTGATCCGGTAAGCATGCCTTTGCTCGAAGAAAAATTCGCGGAGTATTTGAAGTCCGACGAACCCCATGCCGCCGAGTTCAAGATCCGCCGAGTGGACGGCGAGGAACGATGGCTCCGTATTCATGGCCGCACGATTTTCGACAGCGAGGGCCGTCCCGAAAGGACAGTCGGTCTCGTTTACGACGACAGCGAGCGTAAGCAGGCGGAGCTTGAACTGAAGCAGCGCGAAGGCCGCTTGCGCCTCATCCAGGAAGCTGCCCGGATCGGCACCTTCGACACCGTGCTGGACGGGCCAACCACCGGCTCCGCCCAGTTCTTTCGAAATCTCGGTTTTCCCGAAGGCACCAAATCGATCGAAAAGGCGGATCGGGCCAATTTGCTTTATCCCGAGGACCGCGCGCGGGTCGTAGAGGGGATCGACGACGCGATCCGGGAGCGTAAGGACTTCTACGAGATCGAATACCGGATCATCCGCCGGGACAACGGCCAGATCGGCTGGGTGCTTGCCCGCATCCGTCCCGAATTCGATGACGAGGGCAATCTCGTTCGGCTGGTCGGCGCGCATGTCGACATCACGGAGGCGAAGACCGCCGCGCTCAAGCTTCGCGAGACCGAGAGCCTCAATCGCGGGATCGTCGAATCCAGCCCGGACTGCATCAAGACGCTGAATGTGGACGGGACGATCACCTTCATCAGCCAGAAGGGGCTCGATGCGCTCGAAATTGAGGACGCAAACGCGGTCATCGGGCAGCAATGGCAGAAGATGTGGCCAGCGGAAGCGCAGCACAAGCTGGAAGCGGCGCTGGCGGAGGCACGCGCGGGTAATATCGGTCGTTTCGATGCTGGCGGACCCACCGTAAATGGCAAACTGAAATGGTGGGACGTGATCATCACTCCGCTCAAGGACGAAGCGGGGGCTGTGACGCAATTGCTCTCGATCTCGCGCAATGTCACCGCCTTTCGCGAGCATGCCGAGGAAGTGCGCTGGGCAGCCGAGCACGACGCGCTGACCGGGATCGCCAATCGGAAGTTCTTCGACGAGCGGCTGGAGGAAGTTCTCGCCGTGGCGAGGCTGGAAGGCGAACAGGTCGGCCTGCTGTCGCTGGATGTCGACAATTTCAAGCTGGTGAACGACGCCTTCGGCCACGATGCGGGGGATACGCTGCTCAAGACGCTTTCGGAGCGGCTGGAGGGGCTGCTCGAGCAGGACGACTTTGCGGCGCGCCTGGGCGGAGACGAGTTTGCGGTCGTCATACGGCGTCTGGAGCGGGGCAGGGATCCGCTCGCCGTGGCAGATGCCATCTCCGCAAGGCTGAGGGAGCCGGTGGTTCACCGCGGCTGCATTCTCGACTGCCGGGTGAGCGTTGGCGTGGCGGTGTTCCCGATTCATGGCGGGGACAGCGATCAGCTGCTCAAATGCGCTGACACCGCGCTTTATGCTGCGAAGTCGGGCGGGCGGAACAGCATCCTTTTGTTCAACCCATCCTTCCGTTCCGAGCTCGACCGCCGGACGACGATGATCGAAATGGCCCGCTCCGCGCTGGAGCGATGCGAGATCGTGCCCTATTACCAGCCGAAGGTCAGCCTGAGGACGGGCCGGGTGGAAGGCTTCGAGGCTCTGCTGCGCTGGCGGGATGCGGCAGGCGAGGTCCGCCTGCCGGTGGAGATCGAAGCCGCGTTCGAGGATCACGAGCTGGCGCACGAGATCAGCGAGCGCATGCAGGACCGCGTGCTCGAAGACCTTCGCAGGTGGCTCGACGCGGGGCTCGACATCGATCGGATCGCGATGAACGCTGCCGCCGCCGAATTCAGCCGTAACGATTTCGCGCCGCGCCTGCTGGCGAAGTTCGAGGCGCTGGGCGTCTCGCCGAAGCATCTGCAGATCGAAGTGACCGAAACGGTGTTCCTTGGGCGGGGCGCCGATCACGTCGGCTCGGCTCTGCGTGCGCTGAAGGCGATGGGAGTGGAGATCGCGCTGGACGATTTCGGCACCGGCTACGCCTCGCTGTCTCACCTCAAGAAGTTCCCGGTGGACGTGCTCAAGATCGACCGGTCCTTCATCACGGACCTGGGGACGAATGCGGGCGACACGGCGATCGTATGCGCGCTGCTGAGGCTCGCCGCAGACTTGAAGATCCGGGTGGTGGCGGAAGGCGTCGAGACGCCGGCGCAGGCCGCATTCCTGCAGCTTCGAGGCTGCGATACCGGCCAGGGCTTCCTTTTTGGCCGGGCCGTGGGCGCCGAGCAGGTACCTGCTCTGCTGGAGAGCAGGTTCTGCCAGACATCGGGCGAGAACGGGGATATGCACCGCAGCCTGTTCAACTGATCGGCGCAGCCGTCGAGGATCGGAAGAACATGCGTTGACCGGGGCGGTCATGCTGTGGCAATTGGCCGCCGTCCGACCGCCCATCGTCGATTTGATGTGCGGACCGGCTGCGGGCGTAGCTCAATGGTAGAGCAGAAGCTTCCCAAGCCTGCTTGGCAACGGATTTCTGCGGGTTTGCGGGTGCAAATCCGTCCAACGAAAGCGTTAGCCTGCCGATTTGTTGGACGTCTTCGTCGCCCCTTGGCGCGTGTTGAGCGCATGGCTCTTGTTGCATTACCAGTCAGAAGGGTTCTTCGGAATTCCCCCGCTGGATGGGGTGCGTCTCAGTTTGAAAGTAGATGGACGTCGACAGAGCTGCCAACATATGAGTGGGGCAGAAATAATCGATTCAGTCGATTATTTGATGACATCCTTTGGATAACTCGACCGAAGCCCTCGACTCTTTTCTCATGATTCGGAATCAATACTGCGGGCTCAAGCTCTGAAACCAATGCTCCTTTGACGACGTGGGGTGCATTCGGTGCCTCAGGGCGGACGGCCCAACCGTCCGGCTTGTCAAAGGAGAAGTCCAATGAACAAGTACGGAGAACGCGGGCGTGATGCTGGCAACGGCCAGTTCATTCCCGTGGAAGAAGCCGAGCGTCGCAAGAAGACTGCGATTGTCGAACGCTTCAAGAAGGACAAGAACGGTAAGCCGGTAAACTGATCGTTCTTATCCAGCAGACGGGGAAGCCGTCGGGACTCAGTTAGAGTCTCGGCGGCTTCTTCTGTCAAACCTAGGCAAAGCGGCCCGACTCGATTTTTGCACGGCTTGACTCTAGCGGGCGCAAATTTCCCCTTATGAGGAGATTTGGGAATAAGCCTATTAGGCTTCTGACGGAAACGCGCTGATGCGCAGAAATTGGGGTATTGCGCGCTATACGTCCAACATCTAAGCGCCTATTCAGACGTCCAACAGCCTTCAATGTTGGACGTCGTTGGAGATATTGGGAATTTATTCCTTATTTTCAACGACTTGCGGGCGTAGCTCAATGGTAGAGCAGAAGCTTCCCAAGCTTACGACGAGGGTTCGATTCCCTTCGCCCGCTCCAACTTCCTCGTGCTAGCCGCGGCTGATGGCCGCTTTTCTTCTTGCGCTGTTCGCGGCGTTGCTGGCGTCCCTGGGCGGGCGCGATCAGCGGCTGGTGGCGCATCTTTCCGTCACGCTCGGCCCTGGTCTGCCGCTGCTCGCGATCTGCTGGCTTGTCAGCGCCCTGACGGCCGCCCTCGCGGGAGCCGCCGGGCAGTGGCTTGCCCTCACGCTGCCTGGCGCGGTGCGCGAATGGGCCGCTGCGCTGGTGCTGCTCCTTGCCGCTGCCAAGCTCGCCCGGCCGATCGTGGATCGTCCGGCACGCGAGCCGACGCGCTCGCTCTTCGCGATCGGCGTGGTTCTGTTCCTACGGCAGGCCGCCGACGCCCCGCGCCTGGCGATCGCGGCGATCGCACTGGCGAGCGGGCTGCCGCTGCACACGGCAGCGGGAGGTGCGCTCGGCGGCGGCATGGCACTCACTCTGGGCTGGGCGGCAAGGCCTGACGGGGAAGGGCCGAGGGCGGCAGGGTTCACAGGCTGGCGAAGCCTGCGCATCGGTGGTGCCGGCCTGCTGCTGATCGCGGCCATATGGGCGGTGCTGTCGCTGTAATTCCACCCGGGCCTCTCGAGCGCCGGAACCGAAAGCGACCTTGCGCGTTTGCAGGGCGTCATGAGAGGTTCTCATGGGCGGTGACTGGTGCCTCATCCCCCCCCCCGAGGCATTGGGCATTCACCTCCTGTGGGAACCTCTCAGCAAATGAAGGCCGTCGGACGTATGTGCCGGCGGCCTTTTTGCTTTAGGCAGCCAGCGGGCGATTCCACCTTCCTTCGAAATGCTTTAGAATCGCGGCGATGGCCGAATGCGTGCTCATACCCGGCGCCGACGATGCGGCGATAGCCGAGTGGCTGCACCAGCGCCTCGCCGCTGCGCTTGTCGCGGGATCGGGCGAGATCGCCATCAGCGTTCCGGGCGGATCGACACCTTTCCCGATTCTCGAGCGCCTCGCCGCGATGGAGCTCGACTGGCCGCGCGTGACCGTTTGGCCGGGGGACGACCGCGCGGTTCCGCAGACCCATCCCGCGAGCAATGCCGGGCGAATCCGCGGCATTCTCGATCCGCGCGGGGGGAAGGTCGTCGCTCTGGATGAGCGGCTGGAGCCCCCGCGTTTCGCGCTGGTCTGGCTCGGCATGGGGGCGGACGGCCATGTCGCCTCGCTGTTTCCCAGCTCCGATCCTCGGCCCGACGATCCCCTGCGCGTGCGGCGGATCACGCCCGACCCGCTTCCCCCCGAGGCTCCGTTCGACCGGATCAGCCTGACCATTCCGGCCCTGCTCAATTGCGACGAGCTGCTCTTCGTCATCCGGGGCGCGGAGAAGCGGGCGCTGTTCGAAGCGGCCCTGAAGGGCGAAGGCGATCTTCCCGTGACGCGGCTGCTCGGCGCCGCGAAGCAGCCGGTCACGTGCTTTACCTGATGCGCCGCCGGTTGATCCCCCCATCTCGCTTGCCGGCGCCTCTCCATCGGCTGGGCCTGCGCATCGCCCACGCCTTGCGCAAGCTCTGGTGGCGCCTGTGCAAGCCCCAGATCGTCGGGGTCAACGTCATCATCCGCAACGCGCGCGGACAATGGCTGCTGGTGCGGCATTCCTATGAAGGGCGCAGCTGGACCCTGCCCGGCGGCGGATTGATGCGCGGCGAGCTGCCGGCTGCAGCCGCCGAGCGGGAGCTTCGGGAGGAACTCGGCTCTTCGGCGGGGGAGCTCATTCCCATCGGGGTCAATGTTCGCAACCTCTACGGGGCGCGCTGCGTCACGCATCTCTATCTGAGCGAGGCAACGGGGGAGCCCCGGCCCGACGGACGCGAAGTGACCGAAGCGGCGTTCTTCGATCCGGAAGCGCTCCCGCCCGTCCGCTCCCAGATGGTCGATCTCGCGCTCGGCATGCTAAAGCAGCATTAGCTGCGCGGTGTCCGGCTTGCGATCGTCCTCCTCTCCTTCGAGGGAGGAGAGCGTCAGCCCCATCAGCCGGATCGGCAGGGGAAGCGGCAGCAGTTCGTCCAGCAAGTCGTGCCCGATCTTCGCGAACGCCGCCTTTCCGGCGACGCGATGCGGCAGCGACCTGGCGCGGGTGACGAGGCGGAAGTCGTTGTAGCGCAGCTTCAGCGTCACTGTCCGGCCCTGCGCCCTTGCCGCGTCGATCCGCGCCCACACGATGTCGGCGATCTGGTCCAGCGTGTCGTGCAGCGCATGGCCGGCCGAGATGTCCTCCGCGAAGGTGCGCTCTCCCCCCACCGACTTGCGGGGCCGGTTCGCCCGCACCGGGCGCAGGTCGATCCCCCGCGCCGCGCGATAGAGGTAATCGGCGAAGCTGCCGAAATGCTGGCGCAGGAAGGCGATGTCCTTCGCCGCGAGATCGGCGCCGGTCTCGATCCCCAGCCGCGCCATCTTCTCCGCGCCGCGCGGGCCGACGCCGTGGAAGCGCCGCACGGGCAGCCTCGCCACGAAGGCGCCGCCTTGGCCCGGGCGAATGATGCACAGCCCGTCGGGCTTGTTCTGGTCACTGGCGAGCTTGGCGAGGAACTTGTTGTAGGAGACGCCGGCGCTGGCAGTCAGCTGCGTTTCGGCGCGGATGCGCTCGCGGATGAGCTGGGCGATGCGCGTGGCGGAGCCGATGCCGCGGATGTCCTCCGTCACGTCGAGAAAGGCTTCGTCGAGGCTCAGCGGTTCGACATGCGGCGTGTAGTGGCCGAAGATCGCCCGGATCTGCTGCGAGACTTCGCGGTAGCGGTCGAAGCGCGGCTTGCGGAAGATCAGATTGGGGCAGAGCGCCTTCGCCCGGGCGGAGGGCATCGCCGAACGGACTCCGAAGCGGCGCGCCTCGTAGCTGGCGGCGGCAACCACGCCGCGCCCGCTCGCGCCGCCGACTGCCACCGGCTTCCCCTTCAGCGAGGGATCGTCGCGCTGCTCCACGCTGGCGAAGAAGGCATCCATGTCGACATGGATGATCTTGCGAAGGCCATCGGCCTCCTCCTCGCCAGCTCCCGCTTCGTCCTTCACCGCGCCCTGCATCGCGCCACTCTACGCTCAAGGGGTGCGGGATTGAAGCGGGGGCGGCGGCGAGCGATTTTTGCAGGCCGGCATGTCAATTCCCGCTGGTCTTCGCGAGGGCAAGCGGGCATGGGGCCGCGATGCCCACGCAAGCTGAACCTCTGGCCCCGGCGATCAGCCGCCGGGAACTGGTGCCCCTGATGGCGATGGTGATCGCGCTGCAGGCGCTCGCCGTGGACGGGATGCTGCCCGCGCTCGACGAGATCGCGCACGATTTCAACGTGCTGGAGGATAACCGGCGGCAGCTCGTGATCGGCCTGTTCCTGCTCTGCGCGGGTGCGGGCTCGTTCGTTCCCGGATTGTTGGCGGATCGCTTCGGGCGCAAGTCCCTGCTGATGATTACGCTGATCCTTTACGTCTGCACGTCCTTCGCCTGCGCCTTCGTGCCGAGCTTCGACCTGTTGCTGGTGGCGCGGGCCGTGCAAGGCCTCAGCACTGCGGGGCTGGTGGTGCTTCCCGCTGCGGTCGTGCGCGATCAGTTCGAAGGCGACAGCATGGCGCGGGTGCTCTCGCTGATCTCGGCCGTGTTCATCACCGTCCCTGTCGTCGCCCCCACGCTGGGCCAGGTCGTGATGGAGGTCGGCAGTTGGCGGTGGATCTTCGTCGGCCTGGGGCTGATGGGGCTGGTCATGATAGGCTGGGTGGGCCTGCGCCTGCCCGAGACGCTGCATCCCGAGTTCCGCCAGCAGATCCGCGTGCGGGTGCTGGCGCGCAACATGGCCGTGGCCGCCACGCACCGCAACGCGATGGGCTACACGATCGGCTCCGGCCTCGTGGTCGGCACCGTGTTCGGCTACGTCAACTCGGCCCAGCAACTTATCGGAGAACACTTCGCCGCGGGTGACTTGTTCCCTTACGTGTTCGGTGGAACGGCACTGGCGATGGTCGCCTCCAGCCTCGTCAATTCGCGCATCGTGGAGCGCTTCGGCGCGCGCCGGGTTTCGCATACCGGGCTGCTGATCTTCCTGGCGGTGAGCGGGTTGCAGGTTTGGGTGTCCAACAGCTCGCACAGCACGCAGATTGAGTGGTTCCTGCCGCTGATGGCCTGCAATCTCGGCCTGCTGGGCTTCCTGGGCGCCAACTTCGGCTCGATCGCGATGCAGCCCTTTGCGGAGATCGCAGGCGCCGCCAGCTCGATCCAGGCGTTCCTGCGCATGGTCATCGCCGCCGGCATCGGCATCCTGATCGGCCAAGCCTATGACGGCACGGCGCGGCCGCTCGCCTATTCGATGCTGCTGGCGGCGTTCATCACCTTGCTGCTGCTGCTCTACAGCGAGCGCGGCAAGCTGTTCCGGCGCCTGCACGGGCGGCCCATGGCGGAGACGGATCAGTGAACGAGCCATACGATCTTGCGGTCATAGGGGGCGGGATCAACGGCGCCGGGATCGCGCGCGATGCGGCGGGCCGGGGGGCGAAGGTGCTGCTGCTCGAAGCGCGGGACCTCGCCAGCGGCACGTCCTCGGCATCGACCAAGCTCATCCATGGGGGCCTGCGCTACCTCGAATATTACGAGTTCGCCCTGGTGCGCGAAGCGCTGATCGAGCGGGAGATCCTGTGGGGCATCGCGCCGCACATCATCCGCCCGATGCGCTTCATCCTGCCCTGGACGCCGGAGCAGCGGCCGCGCTGGATGCTGCGGCTCGGCCTGTTCCTCTACGACCATCTCGGCGGCACCGGCGCCTTGCCCCGGACGCAGGGCGTGGAGTTCGCGGACCATCCCGCCGGCGCCGCGCTGCGCCCGGCATTCACCCATGGCTTCGAATATTCCGACGGCTGGGTGGACGATGCCCGGCTGGTGGTGCTGAGCGCGCTCGACGCCGCCGAACGGGGCGCCGACATCCGCACCCATTGCCCGGCGCTCTCCGCCCGGCGCGATGGCGGGCTGTGGCAGGTGGAGACGCCGCAAGGCAGCTTCGCCGCCCGCGCGCTGGTCAATGCCGGCGGGCCTGGCGCGGACGATGTCGCACGCCTCGTCCGACAGGCGCCGCGCTACGGCGTGCGCCGGGTGCGCGGCTCGCACATCGTCACCCGCAAGCTGTTCGATCACGACTATGCCTATATCTTCCAGCAGCCCGATACGCGCATCTGCTTCGCGATCCCCTATGAAGGCGAGTTCACGCTGATCGGCACGACCGACTGCGACCATGACGGGCCGCTGAGCGACGTCACGGCCAGCGCAGAGGAGGTCGCCTATCTGTGCGAAGCGGCGAGCCGCTACTTCGCGAAGCCCGTCTCCCCCGCGGATGTCGTCTGGACCTATGCCGGCGTGCGCGCGCTGGTCGATGACGGCACCGGCAAGCCGGAGGCGGCGACACGCGGCTATCGCCTGCCGATCTCGGACCCTGGCGAAGGCGCGCCGCTGCTCGGCGTCTATGGCGGCAAGATCACCTCCTACCGGCATCTGGCCGAAGCCGCCGTGGACAAGCTCGCCCCGCGCCTCCGCGGCATCCGGGGAAGGGCATGGACCGCCAAGGCGCCGCTGCCCGGCGGAGACTTCCCGCGAGAGGGGCAGGGGGCCTTCATCGCCGATCTCGCCGCGCGCTATCCCTTCCTGGGGGAGGCCGACGCGCTGCGGATCGGCCGCGCCTATGGCACGCGGGCGGAGCGCTGGCTGGACGGAGCGACCGGCTGGGCGGCGCTCGGCCGCCGTTTCGGCGCGGGGCTGACCGAGGCGGAGATCGCCTATTTGCGCGAGGTGGAGTGGGCTCGCAGCGCCGAGGACGTGATCTGGCGGCGCAGTAAGCTTGGCCTTCATATGAGCGAAGCAGAGCGCGCCGAGGTCGCTGCTTTCCTCTCCTGACCCCGCGAGGCTCTCCGGCGGTTGGAGGTGACTGGGCTTACATGCCGTCCACTCTATGTCATGCTGAAAAATCGCCCAATATTCAATGCGTTACGAGCGAGTAGGGCATTTGCCGTGCTGTAGGAAAATTAAAAATCTTCTTACCTATTCGAGTAATATTATTACGCGACCTCTTCGGCACGAGGAGCCCGGGCCGGGCTGGTTGTCTGTTAAAGGAGAGCGGACATATCACCTAATGGGTTATATCATCCCGCATGGTTCCTGGGAAGCGCTTTTTGCTCGCGGCGGACCGAACGCTCCTGCCGCCCAGCCCGTCTGGCCGAACCTGGCCAGCATCCATCCTCCCCCCAACGGCCGCTCGACCCGGAGAAATGGACCTTGAAACAGGTTCTGGGTGGCGAGAAGATTACGAAGGGAAGCTACCCCTCGTCATGGTCGATGGGCCGGCGGAAGGTTTCGGGCAGGAACAGCAGCCCGACCACCAGCGTCATCACCGCCACGCCGATCGGATACCACAGCCCGGCATAGATATTGCCGGTGAGCGCCACCATGGCGAAGGCGATGGTCGGCAGGAAGCCGCCGAACCAGCCATTGCCGATGTGGTAGGGCAGGCTGAGCGCGGTGTAGCGGATGCGGCTGGGGAACAGCTCCACCAGCATCGCCGCGAGCGGGCCGTACGTCATCGTCACCGGTATCAGCAGCAGGAACAGGGTGAACACCACCAGCGGGCCATTCACCCGCGCGGGATCGGCCTGAGCGGGATAGCCGGCCTCGGCGATCGCCGCGGTCAGCCGATCGGCATACGTCGCCATGTCGCCGACTTCGATCCGCCGTTCGCCGATGGTTACTTCGCCGGCGCCCGCCGGATCGTTGTCATAGGGGATGCCCGCTCTTGCCAGCACGGATTTGGCGATATCGCATCCGGTGCGGTTGAAATTGGTCGTCCCGATGGGATCGAACTGCACCGCGCAGGTCCGCGGGTCGGCATGGACCACCACCGGCGCGCGCGCCTGCGCCTCTTCCAGCTCGGGGTTCGCCGCGTGCGTCAGCATCCCGAACAGCGGATAGGCGAAGATCGCGCCGATGGCGCAGCCCGCCATGATCAGCGGCTTGCGCCCGATCTTGTCGGAGAGCCAGCCGAAGAAGACATACATCGGCGTGCCGATGGCGAGCGCGATGGCGATCAGGATATTGGCGCTCCAGCCGTCGACCTTGAGGATTCGCTCGAGATAGAACAGCGCGTAGAACTGGCCGGTATACCACAGCACCGCCTGGCCGGCGACCGCGCCCAGCAGCGCCACCAGTACCCAGCGTGCATTGCGCCACTGGCCGAAGGCTTCGGAAAGCGGGGCCCGGGAAGTGGTGCCTTCCTCCTTCATTTTGCGGAACACCGGGCTTTCGGCGAGCTGGAGGCGGATCCACAGCGAGATGCCGAGCAGCACCGCCGAGATCAGGAACGGAATGCGCCAGCCCCAGGCGGCGAAGGCTTCCTCCCCCAGCCAGCTTCGAAGGCCGATCACCACCAGCAACGCGCAGAACAGGCCGAGCGTGGCGGTGGTCTGGATGAAGCTGGTATAGAAGCCGCGCCTCCCCTCCGGCGCATGCTCGGCGACATAGGTTGCCGCACCGCCATATTCGCCGCCCAGCGCCAGCCCCTGCAGCAGGCGCAGCGCCACCAGCAGGAACGGCGCGGCCACGCCGACGCTGGCATAGCTGGGCAGCAGGCCGACCGCGAAGGTCGAAAAGCCCATCAGCCCCATGGTGACGAGGAAGGTGTTCTTTCGCCCCACCAGATCGCCCACCCGGCCGAATACCAGCGCGCCGAAGGGACGCACCGCGAAGCCGGCCGCAAAGGCCGCCAGCGCCAGGATGAAGGCAGTGGTCTGGTTGACCCCGGAGAAGAACTGCACCGAGATGATGGAGGCGAGCAGGCCGTAAAGGTAGAAATCGTACCACTCGAACACCGTGCCCAGCGAAGAGGCGAAGATCACCTTTGCCTCGCTGTTCGGCCGTTTCGGCGCCTGCGCCATCCCGCTCATCCCTCACCTTTTTCCCTGGCGCGGGAGACTGCCTCCGGCTGCCATGCAGCGCAAGGAAACTTTGCGGGCGGGGAAGAATGTTGCGTTATGCCGAGGTCTTGGGATGCGGCGGCGGTCCTTCGAGACGAGCTCTCAGCCTGCGGCTTCGATCTCCCTTCAAGGGCGCGCGGGCCTCTTCCTTTCCGCTTATCCGGAGGAGCGGCCGAGAGGCCGGCGGCAGCCGGCGTCGAAGACGCATCTCGAAGGACGCCTTGGTCCCCTCCCCATTGCGGGGAGGATCACCCAGCCAGATCCTCCAGCATCAGTTCGGCGGTGACCTTGGCACCTGCAACCACGCCGGGAATGCCCGCGCCGGGATGAGTGCCCGCGCCGACCAGATACATATTCTCCAGCACGTCGTCGCGGTTGTGCGGGCGCAGCCAGCCGCTCTGGGTCAGGACGGGCTCGAGGCTGAAGGCGCTGCCGAGATGGGCATTGAGATCGAGCGCGAAATCGCGCGGCGCGTAATGGAACCGGGTCACGATCCGGTCATCGAGATCGGGGATCAGCCGGCGGGAGACTTCCTCCAGCACGCGCTTCTCCAGCAATTGCCCCACCTGCTCCCAATCGAGGGTGAGCTTGCCCAAGTTGGCCACCGGCACGAGTGCGCAGAAGCTGCTCTTGCCCGGCGGCGCCATCGAAGGGTCCGTCACGGTCGGATGGTGGAGATAGATCGGGAAATCGGCCGGCAGCACGCCGTGATCGTAGATGTCCTTCAGCAGCCCCTCATAGCGCTGCCCGAACAGCACCGAATGATGCGGAATGCCGGGCCAGCTTCCCTCGATCCCAAAATGGACCAGAAACAGGCTGGGGGAGAAGCGCTTCTTCGCCAGGCTGCGCGCCTTCTCCTGCCCACGATTCGTCCGGCCGAGAAGGTCGCGATAGGTGTGGACCACATCGCCATTGCTCGCCACCGCGTCGAAGCGCTGCTTCCAGCCGCTTTGCGTCTCGACCTCGGTCACGCGGCGGCCGAGTGTGTGGATCTCCACCACCGGATCGTGCAGGCGCAGCGTTCCGCCCAGCCGTTCGAACAGGCGGACCATGGCCGCGACCAGGCGATTGGTGCCGCCGCGCGCCCACCACACGCCGCCTTCCATCTCCACCGTATTGATCATGGCGTAGATGCTGCTGGCGGTCATCGGGTTGCCGCCGACCAGCAGCGTCTGAAAGCTGAAGGCCTGGCGCAGCTTTTCCGAGCGGAAGAAGCTGGAGACGATCGAATAGACGGACCGCCATGCCTGATGGCGGGCGAGCGTGGGGGCTGCCCTGGCCATCGATGCGAAGTCCAGGAACGGCGCGTGGCCCAGCTTCACAAAGCCGTCGCGCAAGACGCCTTCGCCATATTGCCGGAACTCCTCATAGCCGGCGAGATCCTCGGGCGAGATCCGGCCGATCTCCCGGCGCAGGGCGTCGCGGTCCCCCGAACAATCGAACGCGATGCCGTCGGGCCAGCTCAGGCGGTAGAAGGGCGATACCGGCAGAAGCTCGACATCGCTTGCCATGTCGCTCCCTGACAGCGCCCATAATTCGCGCAGGGAATTGGGATCGGTGATGACGGCCGGCCCGGCATCGAAGGTGAAGCCCTCCCGCTCCCAGTAATAGGCGCAGCCGCCCGGCTTGTCCCGCGCTTCGACCAGGGTGGTGGCGATGCCCGCCGATTGCAGGCGGATGGCGAGCGCAAGCCCGCCGAAACCGGCGCCGACGACGCAGGCACGCTTGCCTTCGTGATGCTCCGCCCCATTCATGCCCATGGGTGTAGCCGATGGGGCGGCGCGCGCAACGGCGGCTGTGCCGTCACCGCTCGTAACGAGGAATTATTCCTCGGCCGGGAAATATGCCTGGAAGGTCGATTCGATCGCTTCCATCAGCTGCGCTTCCTCGTCCGCGCTCATCGGGTTGTTCTCCATCGCCACCCGAACCTCCGTGATGTCGCCGCTGCCAGCGTCGAACTTCGCGAGAGCCGGTGTTTCGCCATAGATGCGCACCAGCTCGTTCCGCTCCTCGGGAGTCAGGGCGACAAGCGCCCGGATGCCGGCGCGGCGCAGGTCTGCTTCCACCGCCTCGGCGCCGATGCTCTCGGTCGGGGCCGCGCGAGCCGTTTCCTCCGGCCGGTAGGCTTCACTGACGTTGCCGAGCAGCTTGCGGCCAAGATCGCTGCGGTAGAAGGCGGCCACCTGCGCTGCCTCTTCCGCCGTCAGCACCTTGCGGATAGCCGCTATCATCCGCGGTTCGAACTCGGCTTGCGTGCGGTCGCTATATCCGACCAGCACAGGGCGCACCGATTCGCGCAAGGCCGCGATAAAGCCGGGCTTCTCCACCTCGAGCAATTCGATCTCGTGCGTGCTGCGGATCATTTCATTCATCACCGAATCGAGCAAAGTCTCGGTCATCGCGCTGTCATCGAAGCCTTCGCCCAGCGCGGCATAGAGATCGGCATGCGCATCCTGCGCCGGGCTGGGCGGCGTCTCCGCATCCGGCAGGGCAAGCGCGGGGGAGGCGGAGGCGGAGACGAGTGCGGCAGCCAATAGGGCGGCGGGCAACAGGGCGGTGGGCAGGGTGTTCCTCATCCGCTCTTGTTAGCTGCGCGCCGGGCGCGTGCAAGGCTTGTGCGCGGCGGGGGAAAGCGGCAGACGCGCGGCTTGCTCCCCCGCGCGGGAGCGGCAAGAAGGAAGCGGTGACAAGCCTGCTTCCCCATCGCCGCGCGGCGATTGCGACCATCGGCGTGCTGCTGCTCGTGCTGGCGATCCTGCTGGCAATGGGCCGTCCGCCGATCTGCGAGTGCGGCACGGTCAAGCTGTGGCACGGCGTGGTGCAATCGGCCGAGAACAGCCAGCATCTCGCCGACTGGTACAGCCCCAGCCATGTGACCCATGGGCTGATCTTCTATTTCTTCGCCTGGCTGCTGTGGCGCCGGTGGGGCCTGTTCGGGGGCGTTCCGGCACGGTGGGCGCTGCCGATCGCGGTGGCTTTCGAAGGCTTCTGGGAAGTGCTGGAGAACACGCCAATGATCATCGACCGCTACCGCGCGGTCACGATCAGCTGGGGCTATGTCGGGGACAGCATCGTCAATTCCATGGCCGATATCGGCTGGATGATCGCCGGGTTCCTGCTGGCATCCCGGCTCCCGGCATGGATGAGCGTGGCGCTCGCCATCGCGCTTGAACTGTTCACCCTGGCGATGATCCGCGATAACCTCACGCTCAACATCCTGATGCTTCTCTTCCCGATAGAGGCAGTCGCGCAGTGGCAGGGAATGGGATGAAGACGGGGAACGCTGGGCATCATTCTCCGTTTGTTTCCAAACGATACAGGACAGCTAAATGAAATCCGCGTTCATGGTTACGCTTGCTGCGGCCTGCGTTGCAGCAACCGCCCCCGCTCGGGCGCAGGACCCCGCAAGCATCCCCGCCGACGGCGAAGGCACGGTGTTCGACGGAGACTGGATTAGCGTCGGGGCCGGGTTGCTTTACGGCCCATCCTATGACGGATCGGACGATTACGTCCTCACTCCCGCGCCGATCGTGCAGGGCAATATCGGGGGGATCGGGATCAGCCCGCGCCCGGCGGGCTTCGCGCTCGATTTGCTGCCCGATAGCGGCGACGGCGTGACCCTCTCGCTCGGCCCATCCTTCCGCCTGCGCTCCAACCGGGCGGTGCAGATCGAGGACCCGGTGGTGGAAAGCCTGGGCAAGCTCGACCGGGCGCTCGAAATCGGCCCCACCGCGGGCATCACCATTCCGCGCGTCCTGCACGGCTATGACAGCCTCTCCCTGGGCGTGGATGTGCGCTGGGACGTCCTGGGGGCGCATGACGGGATGGTGGTGGCGCCGTCGATCACCTATTTCACGCCGCTCAGCCGCGGCGCTGCCGTGGCGCTGACGCTGGATGCCGAACATGGCGACGGCAGCTTCATGGATTACTATTATTCGGTCGATGCCGAGGGTGCGGCGGTCAGCGGCCTGCCGCAATTCGATGCGGGCAGCGGCTTCACCCGCGCGGGCGTGACGCTGATCGGCGGGGTAGACCTGAATGGCGACCTCACCGATGGCGGGCTCGCTCTGGTCGTGCTCGGGGGCTATTCGCGGATGCTGGGCGATGCGAAGGATTCGCCGATCGTCTCGATCCGCGGCAGCGCCGACCAATGGATGGGCGCGCTGGGCCTGGGCTACGTCTTCTGACCCAAAACGAAGGGCCGGGAACGCCGCGCGCTCCCGGCCCGATATCGTTTGCAGCAGCTAGCTTACGGCGTGGCCTGCTGCGCAGCCATCTCCTCCTGGATCCGCTGCTTCAGCGCCGGATCGGTCTGGAACTGCGTGGCGATCGCGTTGAACGTCTGCACGTCCATGCCCGCGGCCTGGACCGCGCTCGCCATCTGCGACTGCTTCGCCTGTTCGTCCAGGGTAACGTCGTCGCGGATCTTCTGAATCTGTCCGATAACCTTCGCGAAATTTGCGATATCGGCATCGGTGAAGGTCTGTGCCGCGCTGGCCGGCGGGGCTGCTTCGCCCGCCATCGCCCCCGCTTCGGCGTCACCGCCGGCGGGTGCTTCCGCTGCGTCCTGGGCGAATGCCGCCGGGGCCGTAGCGAATGCCAGAGCCGCGGCGGCGGCGGTAATCATATTACGCATCTTCATAAAGTCTCTGCCTTGCATTGTTGACTAAAGGCCTGTTGCCGCTTGGCCGAACGCGCTCTTACCGATTTGTTTTCGCCTTGCCTGCGAGATCGTGGCGGGCGGTGCACTAGCTGGGATGGGCGGAACCTGCGCCGCGATCCGCCGTGCGGGCGGCGATGCGGCTGGACAGGCGCCGCCGCGGCCCCTAATCTTGCGCCAATCCCCGGGGAGCCAGCATGGGCTGAGAGGTGTGGGTACGCTCCACACGACCCGTCGAACCTGAACCCGTTAGCACGGGCGGAGGGAAGGGTGTCGCAATGTGCGAGGCACCCGCCCTTTCGCCCTGTGAGGCAGAGGAGCACCACGGATGTCCGATACGTTCGACATTGCCGGCTTCACCAGCCTGTTCATGGGCCTGTTCGCCATCGCTGCCGCGATCGGCGAGTGGCGCCGCCCGGGGCTGTGGCAGAAGATGGTGGCGGAAATCGGCGCCTCGCCCGCCCTGCAACTGCTCACCGCCTTTGCCGAGGTCGCGCTGGGCGCGGTGATCTACCTCGCCAATCCGTGGGACCCTCCTGACACGCTTTCCTGCCTGATGAACGCTATCGGCGGGCTGATGGTGCTGGAAGGGCTGGTGATCGCCGCTTTCGCAGACCGCTGGCTGGCGCTCGTCACGCGCATGACCGCACCGCTGATGCGGCTGTGGGTGGGGCTCGCGGTAATCCTCGGCCTCGCCCTGATCGTCGCAGCCATTCCCCGTTTCTGAGCTTTTTTCCATTCTCCTGAAGGATATCCATCCATGGCCGACATCAATTCCCATATCGAGATAGGCGTAACCACCGGGCCGATCCGCGGCAGCCGCAAGGTCCATGTCGCCGCCCCGGGCAACCCCCAGGTGCGGGTGGCGATGCGCGAGATCGACCTGGAGCCTTCCAGCGGGGAGCCGCCGCTGCGCGTCTATGACACCAGCGGCCCCTATACCGACCCGGAGGCGCGGATCGATATCCGCTCCGGCCTGCCGCTGCTGCGGCGCGAATGGCAGCTCGCACGCGGCGACGTGGAGGAATATGACGCGCGCGAAGTGCGGCCGGAGGACAACGGCCAGCTCGGGCCCGACCGCAGCGGCGGTGTGCCCCCGTTCCCCAACGTGGCGCGGCGCGTGCTGCGCGCGAAACCCGGCGCGAACCTCAGCCAGATGCATTACGCCCGTCGCGGGATCGTCACGCCGGAAATGGAATATGTCGCCGCGCGGGAGAATCTCGGGCGCGAGATGCTGCGCGAGTATATCCGCGACGGGCAGGATTGGGGCGCCGCGATCCCCGATCACGTGACCCCCGAATTCGTGCGGGACGAGGTCGCGCGTGGCCGCGCGATCATCCCCAGCAACGTCAACCACCCGGAAGCCGAGCCTATGGCGATCGGCCGCAACTTTCTGGTGAAGATCAACGCCAATATCGGCAATTCCGCCGTGGCGAGCGACGTGGCGCAGGAAGTGGAGAAGATGGTCTGGGCGATCCGCTGGGGCGCGGACACGGTGATGGACCTGTCCACCGGGCGCAACATCCATGACACGCGCGAATGGATCATCCGCAACTCGCCCGTGCCGATCGGCACCGTGCCGATCTATCAGGCGCTGGAGAAGGTCGGCGGCATCGCCGAGGACCTCACCTGGGAGATCTTCCGCGACACGCTGATCGAGCAGGCCGAGCAGGGCGTGGACTATTTCACCATCCATGCCGGCGTGCGGCTGCCCTACATCCCGATGACCGCCAAGCGCGTCACCGGCATCGTCAGCCGGGGCGGCAGCATCATGGCGAAATGGTGCCTCGCCCATCACAAGGAGAGCTTCCTCTACGAACATTTTGACGAGATCACCGAGATCATGAAGGCCTATGACATCGCCTATTCGCTCGGCGATGGCCTTCGCCCCGGCAGCATCGCCGATGCCAATGACGAAGCGCAGTTCAGCGAGCTCTACACGCTGGGCGAGCTGACCAAGCGCGCCTGGGCGCAGGACGTGCAGGTGATGATCGAAGGGCCCGGCCACGTGCCGATGCACAAGATCAAGGAGAATATGGACAAGCAGCTGGAGGCCTGCGGTGAGGCGCCGTTCTACACGCTCGGCCCGCTCGTCACCGACATCGCCCCGGGCTACGACCACATCACCAGCGGCATCGGCGCGGCGATGATCGGTTGGTACGGCACCGCGATGCTTTGCTACGTCACGCCCAAGGAGCATCTCGGCCTGCCCGACCGCGACGATGTGAAGGTCGGCGTCGTGACCTACAAGCTCGCGGCGCACGCGGCCGACCTGGCCAAGGGGCACCCGGCGGCCAAGCTGCGCGACGATGCGCTTTCAAGGGCGCGCTTCGAGTTCCGCTGGCGCGACCAGTTCAACCTCTCGCTCGATCCCGACACCGCCGAGCAGTATCACGACCAGACCCTGCCGGCCGAAGGCGCCAAGACGGCGCATTTCTGCTCCATGTGCGGGCCGAAATTCTGCAGCATGAAGATCACGCAGGAAGTGCGGGACTTCGCGGCGAAGCAGAATGCCGAGGTGGGCACCTTCGTCGCGGCCGAGGAAGCGGAGAAGGGGATGCAGGAGATGAGCCGCGTCTACAACGAAACCGGCCGCGAGCTCTATATCGGCGCTGGCGGAAGAGAGCACGACTGAACCGCGCACCCCGTGCCTTTCCCGGCACGGGGTGCTTCGGTTCGCCGCAAATTCCGGAACGTACCACCCCTGAAGCGGTTTGCGCGGGAATAGCTCTTGAGAGGAGACTTCTCGTGAAGATCAGGGTTCTGCTCGCTTCAACCGCTGCTCTGGCGCTCGCCGCCTGCGGTGATGCCAATGACCAGGCCGCCCAGCAGAACGCCGAGAGCGATCTGCCGGCCGCCACAGACACTGCGGCCCCGGCGCTCGATGCCGGCCTTCCCACCACGGCGCAGGAATTCGCCGCCATGCAGGCTTCCAGCGATGCCTACGAGATCGAGGCAGGCCGCCTGGCGCAGGAAAACGCCACCAATCAGGCGGTGAAGGACTTCGGGGCGATGATGGTGAAGGATCACACCACCTCCACAGCCGAGCTGGAAACCGCGGCCGGCCAGGCAGAGGGCGTCACGGTGCAGAAGCAGATGAACGCGCAGCACCAGTCCAACCTGGATGCGCTGCGCAATGCGGGCGCAAATTTCGACCGGACCTATATGGACCAGCAGGTGCGGGCGCATGAACAGGCGCTGGCGATGCTGCAGAATTACGCCCGGCAAGGCGATTCCCAGCCGCTGAAGGATTTCGCCACCAAGACGGCCAGCGTGGTGCAGGGGCATCTGGAGCAGGCACGCCAGCTTCAGCAGCAGACCCAGCAGCAGGGCCAGCAGACGCCGCAACCCTAGGCCGGTTGGTCCGCCGGGTAGCCGCGAGAGCGTTTAGTGGGCGCGCTCTCGCGGCCGCGCTGCAAAGGAGCAGCGCATTAAAGGCGTCAACGCTTGCGCACGAACTCCGCGCGCAGCACCAGCCCCTTGATCCCTTCATAGCGGCAATCGATTTCCTGCGGATCGCCGGTGAGGCGGATCGACTTGATCAGCGTGCCGCGCTTCAGCGTCTGGCCTGCGCCCTTCACGGTGAGGTCCTTGATCAGCGTCACCTGGTCGCCATCGGCCAGCAGGTTGCCCACGGCATCGCGCACTTCCACCGCGCCTGCCGCGGCCTGCTTCGCAGCGAGCTCGGAAGCGGGCATCCATTCCCCGCTTTCCTCGTCATAGACATAGTCCTCATTGTCCGGGTCAGACATCGCGCTCGCTCGCTCCTGTTCGTTGGCGCCGGCAAGCCGGCCATGGGGAGCCCCATAAGTCCTCCCGCCGCAAATGGCGAATGGGTAGGCCCGGCTTGCGACAGAACCTCCGCGATGACCGCCCCTCTCACATATTCGCCGAGACGAAACGGCGGGCAAACTCCGTGCCGGACGATAAACGGCTTGTGATCTAGTTCACTGTCATCCGGAGCTAGTTAGTTTTTTGGTACGACTTGACAGTCATTCATCCAATCCTACTTCCTCGACTCAACAGGGAGGTAGATGATGCCTAGGGTAACGGAGAATGACGTGGCTCTCGCGGTTCTACAGATCGCGGCGTCGCAACCTAATGATATTTGTACATTCAATAGAGCGCGCGCGGAGGTTCCGAAGTACGTGAACTTCGCCGCAGCGGATCTGCGCTGTTCAGTTACTCGGCGACGGGAGCCTATGTGGCATCAGCTCATCCGCAACATCAAGTCGCACTATACCGCCGAGGGTAACTTCATTGCTGAAGGTTATCTCCAACACATGCCTCGGAGAGGTTATCAAGCAACGGCTGCAGGAAAGGCGTACCTAAAGAAACGCGGGTTGTAGCTTTTTCTTCGCCGCGCGCCCCGCCGTCTTGTATCCGGGCTTAAACCATTTCAGTTCGGTTTCAGTCGGCGCGTCCTTGTCCCAAACGAACCACGCATAAGCTGTCGTCCCCGAACCCTTCACCTCTGCACCTGCTGGGTAAAAAGTGATCCGTTCACTGAATACCCAGACGCGCGACGGCGGAGCGTTGCTAAAAATCGTTCTTTGGCGATTGGCTCCTTCTAAGAATGCGAGGCGCAACAGGAGCGCGAATTTCCTATTCGCCAGTTCGAGACCTGCCTTCACAAAGCCCTCAGCCGCATTGTAGGGAGGGTTGGTAACGATGTTGTCGAAGCAGTTCCTCGCCGTGAGGAAGTCGAGACCGGCGTCACCATAACCTCTATCGTAGAGGTCGCTGCTGTAGGTGTTCGGCGAAACCGTTTCGAGCACTCGAGACATGGCCCCGTCGCCGCAGGCGCATTCCCATAGGCTTCCCTCAAATCGTTCGTTGTCGATCAAGGCTTCGGTTGCCCAGCGGGGCGTTGGGAAGAAGTCGGGTCCGTCCAGATCGGCGAATCGCTTCGTGGTCGGCTTAAACCCGCCGTTCAGGTTATAGGTCATATCCATTACAAAATGATAGCAGAATCAAAGGCTTGGTCAACGGATGTTAAGTCGCTCAAAGGACTCGATTTTTTGTTTCAGTTTCTGGCTTTAACTTTTTTCACGCCCGACCGTGACCTACGCTATTAACGCCACAGCCATTCCCCCGTGGCATTCGCGCCCAGCTTGTTCTGGGCGTCCTGCTGCTGATCGTCTGCACAACGCATCTGCGGGTGGCGAGGCTGTGTCGCCGGATGGAACTCAGGATCATGCTACATGGGCCTCCATGCGCAGCCGCAATCCACTCTACATCATGGCCAAGCCTCCGCCTGAGGTGCAGGCGCAGATTGCTGCGCTCCCTCGCAATGATCGGGGCCGCGGGCCGCATCTGCTCCATGTGACGCTGCTTGCGCTGTTCGATCTTTACTACAGGCCGGCCGAATGGCTGCGCGCCACGATTGCGGCGCTGGGCAGCTTTGACGGACACGCCTTCCCGCTCGTCTTCGACCCGATAGAGAAGCGCAGGGCCGTCACGCTGCGTACCCGTCAGCCGCTGGCCGGGGCGCGGGCGTTCCAGAGGGCGCTGGTGACCCATCTACTGCGCGAAAAGGCGCCGATGATGGACGGCACCACGCCGCAGCCGCACATAACGATCAATTATCGCGGCGACCAGTTCGGCGCCCAGACAATTGCGCCGATCGGCTGGATCGTCGACGAAATCCTGCTGGTGGAAAGCGTCCTCGGCAAGACCACTCATGTCGAACATGGCCGCTGGCAGCTACGCCCCGGCGGCGGGGCGCCTTGAAGCCGCATGGGCAAGGGCGCGTCAAGATCCGCGCTCACTTGCCTTTCGGTTCGCGGCCGAATTCCTTGCGCAGCTCGTCCTTGGCGTCTTCCAGCACCTTCCTCTGCTTCTCGGGCAGGTCCTTGCCGGCGCGGTTGATGTAGAAGCTCAGCATCGACATGGCCGAGCGGAAGGGGGTGGACTTGCGCCGGTCGCTGCGCTCGGCCGAGCGCTTGAGCGATTTCGCCACCTCCTTCGGATCGGTGAGGGTGAAGACGCCCTCCTTGAGGTCGAGCGCATCGGAATGCTCGGTCACGTCCTGCGACCATTTCTTCTTCGCCATCCCGCCGTCTCCTGGAGCCGGTCCGAGCCGCTGCCGGGCAGGGCTCCCCGACTTTGCGGCTCATATGGTGGCGAACGGTGCGGCCCGCCGCCGGTTCCGCACGCTTTGCCTGCGCGTGCAACTCCAGTCTCGCTCGCGCGTTCTGCCGGTATGCTCCACCACGTCTCCCTCGGCACCAACGACGCGGCGCGCGCGGCGGCGTTCTACGATCCCGTCCTTGCCGTGCTCGGTATCCGCAAGATCGGCGAGCGCGGCGGGTCGATCGACTATGGCACCTCGATGACCGTGTTCAGCCTGGAGAAGCCGACCGACGGCAGACCGGCCAGCGTGGGCAACGGCGTCCACATCGCCTTCGCTGCCGGAACGCGCGGCCAGGTCGACGAATTCTACCGCCTCGCGCTGGCCAATGGCGGCAGCGACGCCGGGCCGCCCGGCCTGCGCCTGGAATATGACGCCAATTATTACGGCGCCTTCGTGCATGATCCGGACGGCAACAAGATCGAGGCGGTCTGCTTCATGTCCGAGTGAGCCGGCGGCATGCGTGAGGATCGCCAGATAGTGGCGGCTCTCGCAAACTCCTGGCTCAGCCCGTGATCCCGTCCCACATCAGCTTGCCGCCCAGCACCACCATGATCAGGTAGATCAGCGTATAGAACCGCTCGGCGTCGATCCGGCGGATCAGCCACACGCCCGCCAGCGTGCTGACGATCGCCAGCGGGGCGAGCTTGGCCGAGGCAATCAGGTTCTCGCGCGTGAACTCGCCCAGCGCGGCATAGCCCGGCACCTTGGCCCAGTTGACCAGCGCAAAGACGATTGCGCTGGTGCCGACATAGGTCAGATGCGGCAGCTTGCGCGGCAGCACCCAGATCTGGAACGGCGGCCCGCCGGCATGGGCGATATGGCTGGTGAAGCCCAGGGCCACGCCGAACATGCTGCCGACCCACCCGGGCGAGCTGGACGCGGCGACGATCCGCGCCCCGCGCTCCAGCCACAGGCGATAGAGCGCGAAGCCCGCCGTGATCCCGCCGAGCACGGTGGTGATCGCAGCGACCGACATTTGGGCGGAGAAGAAATAGCCGATCGCGATGCCGATCAGCGCGCCCGGCATCATCCAGGCGATGATCCAGCCGTCCCAGCTTTTGCGGAAGGCCCAGACGCTGACGATGTCCTGCAGGATCAGGATCGGCAGCATGATCGCGGCGGCCTGCATCGGCGGGACGATCAGCGCGACCATCGGCGTCGCCATCGCGCCTATCCCCGAAAAGCCGCCCTTGGACAGACCCAGGACGATCACGGCGAAGCAGACGATGGCGAGCGAGACAGGATCGCTGAACATGGGGAGCGGCGATAGAGCGCCTGCGCCTCCGCGCAAGCGTGCAGCGCGCTGCTTCCCCCATTTATCTGCCTGGCTGATGCTTTCTGCCTCCGCGTGCCGCTCCTTGCGATCGGGCGAAATGACCCCGTAAAGAAATTCCGTTGCCGTATCAGCCGATTGGAGTATTCTTTTCTTCGAAAAAACTGGGAGAGGAGGAAACTATGATACGGCAATTGTCTGCCGAGCTGATCGGTACCTTCTGGCTAGTCTTTGGCGGCTGCGGATCGGCAGTGCTCGCAGCGGCGTTCCCGGAGCTGGGAATCGGTTTCGCCGGCGTGGCGCTCGCCTTCGGGCTCACCGTGCTGACCATGGTCTATGCCCTTGGCGGGATATCCGGCGGGCATTTCAACCCGGCGGTCTCGCTCGGCCTCGCCATCGCCAACCGCTTCCCGTGGAAGGAACTGGTGTCTTACTGGATCGCGCAGGTGATCGGGGCTGTCCTTGCCGGCGCCGCGCTCTACGCCATCGCCTCGGGCAAGCCGGGTTTCGAAGCGGGGGCATTCGCCTCCAACGGTTTCGGCGATCTTTCGCCCGGCGGCTATTCTCTGCAGGCCGCGCTGCTGATCGAGATCATCCTGACGGCGGGTTTCCTGCTGGTCATCCTGGGATCGACATCCGTGGCGGCCTCGGCCGGGTTCGCGGGGCTTTCGATCGGGCTCGCCCTCACGCTGATCCACCTGATCTCGATCCCGGTCACGAACACCTCGGTCAATCCCGCGCGGTCGACCGGCGTGGCGATCTTCGCCGATACGGCGGCGGTGGGGCAGCTCTGGCTGTTCTGGCTCGCCCCGCTGGTCGGCGCGGCCATCGGGGCGCTGATCTGGAAGCTGGTGCTGATGCCTGGCGAGACGCTGGAGAATGTCGGCAGGGACTAAGCCTTGAGGGGGGAAGGCCGCACGGGGCGCCGTGCGCGCCGTGCGGCCTCTCCGCCGGAGGGAGAGAAAGGGCTGGAGGGAGAGAAAGGAGAATCCTCGTGCTGCGACAGAGTGCAATTCTCGCTGCCGCCACTGCCGCGCTGGCCCTTGCGGGCTGCGGCAGCGGGGCGAACGATCCGGCCCAAACGGCGCAGGCCGGCGCAAGTGACGCAGAAGCGGCCGAAACAGGCGGCACGGCTACGGCCGCAGCCGGTGCCCCGTCCGCGGCTTCCACCGATGCGGCGGCGGCGGACCTCGCCGCCTATGTCGGCAAGTATCCGTCCGACAAGGTCGCGGGCGTAAGCTGGAATGAACATCCCGCCGTGCTCGCCGCCATCAGGGCCAGTGTCGGCGATCCCGCGGTGCGCCAGGCGGTGCTGGAGCTACCCGGCCCCTCGGCGCCAATCGAGCTCATCGGGGGGAAGGTCTCCGCCTGGTCCTGCGAAGTGCATAATTGCGGGCAGCATCAATGGACGGTGATGGTCGATCCGGCAAGCGGCGCGGCCGATGTCTGCTATTTCAACGAAGAGCAGGACGCCGGCAATTCGCGCTGGTTCCTGGCCGGAGGCACGCAGGAGAAGCGGCCCGGCAACTGCCAGGTGGAAGAAGGCGGCTGATCGCAGCGCGCCCGCACTGGGCCCCCACCGGGCACGCGCACCCCGCCGCCGGCCCACCGGTGCGGCCGATCCGTGCATCTGTTATGTGTCTGGCATGAAGGACGAATCGTCAGCGAAGCCGGTGCTCCTTTCGGGAGACAATCCGCAGATCCCGAAAGGCTATGGGGAGGCGCCGGTGAAGGCCTATCTCGACGCTGTGCCGGGCTGGAAGCAGCATGTCTGCCGGCGCGTCGATGCGGTGGTCAGCCGGGAAGTGCCGGGCGTGGAGAAGGCGGTGAAGTGGAACAGCCCGTTCTATGGGCTGGAGAAGGATTGCTGGTTCCTGAGTTTCCACTGCTTCACGAAATATGTGAAGGTCAGTTTCTTTCGCGGCAGTTCGCTCGATCCGGTACCCGCCGGGAAATCAAAGCATCCCGAGGTTCGCTATCTCGACATCAGGGAAGGCGAACTGGACGAACAGCAACTGGCTGAGTGGGTGAAGCAGGCGAGCAGGCTCCCCGGCGAGAAGATGTAAGATTGGGCAACTGGCCGGCGCTTGCTGACGGACCAGCATGGCGAATGGAACGCGCGTAGCAAGCACGGGCTTGCTACGCTTCGGCTCGATGTACGCGTCGTACAGTTTGAATTAATCCAAATTTCGCGAAGCAGAACCCGTGATCCTTTCAGAACAGACAAGGGGAGAAGAATAATGCTGAATGTACCCGTAAGATCATTGCTTGGTTTGAGTTGTTCGCTTGCGGGCGCAGCATTGATCGCGAGCGGTCCGGTTCTGGCCCGAGATGTAACGCCAACCCGGGCCGAGGCCGCACCTCATCGAGCCGGCGATGTTGACGGGGACGGGCTGCCCGACACTACCTCAGCCTCCCAATCGAAATTCAAGGCGGGCAAGGCCCTTGCCGATACCGTCAAGCACTCTAGCCAACCTGACGGAGCTTCGCGGAGTGACGGTCAATCCAATCCCCAGGCTGTTCCGGAAGGCAACGGAACGAAATCAACCCGCGCCGGCGATCCAATACCGGGTATCGACATAACGGTTCCTCAGGCGCCCGGATCGGGCAAGTGATCGCCCATTCTCTTACGAGGGGTGCAGCAGATGCGCCCCGAGGGCGCCTTCGCCGTCCGCCGCGGCCGAATGGCGTTCGTCATGGCGCTTCCAGGCCTTCTCGTGGAAATAGAACGCCACTGCGTTGATGCAGGGTTCGATCAGGGCAATGCCGCCCGCCACCGCAACCGAGCCGGTCAGCGCAAAGGCGACCGAGAAACCCACGGCGAGGTGGACGCTCAGATAGCTCATTGTCTTGGCGAGATCATGTCGCATGGGCGGGAATTAATGCGAACAATTCGCAATATCAAATCAATAATCCCGCACAGTGTAAGAGGATTCTGCCTCGCATCGGCCTGCCCGCATCAGGCGGCGCGTTTACGCTTTTTAGGGCAGCCTGTGCTATGGAATAGCGGCCGTGGGCGCTTGCCGGGGAGGGGCAGGTTATGTTCGATTTCATATTCGAAGGCCTTTTCGCTGCGATTCCCTTGATGCTGATCGGTGCGATCGCGCTGCAGGTCCTTGCGCTCAAGCGCTTCACCGGCGGCTGGTGGATTGCGGCGATGGTGCCGGCGGTGGCGATGGGCGCGGCCATCGCGGTCGCGGTGCTGGGCGTCGCCGCCGGGTCCAATCTCGCGCCCATCTGGGTCGTCTTCGCGGCGCCGCCCTGCTTCCTTTGGCTGGCGGTGCTGTGGATAGCCCGGGTGCTGTCGGGCGCCGGCGCGCGCTGAACAGCCATGAGCCACGTTGCGACCTGCTTGACGCAGCAATGCTTCGTTATCCCCCGCTTGCCTTGCGGCTACTCTTCGGTTCGCGTTAATAACGAGGTATGTTGTGGCAGATAAATTTGGGGCGGAGTCGTATTGCGACTCGGTCCACCTCGCTGTAACGGCGAGAAGGTCCAGATAGAAGGCAGAAGCCTCATTCACGGATACAGCCACATTGGGGGGCGGGATAATGGGTGGGTCGCTCACGATAGAGGAAATTAGTTGGCTTCTGAATGCAGCGTTCTTCGATGACGTGGCAGGCTGCGTTCCTTCTGCCGCGGAAGAGAAGGAGCCGAAGTTCTTTGCATATAGGGGCTTCGCGAAATGGCGCTTGGGCCAATTTGAAGGGGCTATAGAAGACTTCTCAGTTGCTCTTGCTCTTCTGCCCAACGCACCGAGCACCAGGTTTTTGAGAGCTCGCTGTTACGAAGAGCTTGAACGCTATTCGGAGGCGGTCGCCGATTACGAAGAGGTGCTGAAGATCGCCCCGCACACGGCGGACGCCTACGCCCACCTGGGATACTGCCGCGAACGATTGGGGGATGCCGAAAGGGCTCTGCTGAACTATTTGACTGCGCTGGATATAAATTCAGGCGAGACCCTCGCGATCTCTGGCGTTCAAGCGCTGAGGACGGGTTCCATTCACTGATTTGCTCCGCCGAACGCGGCGTGTGGTGGGCGCGCGGCGGCGAGTATAGTCGTCGCCAGCGCAGCTTCGCGTCGACATGGCATCCGCGCCGTTTCCCCCACCTTCTTCGTCCTCTCCTCCTTCGTCGTCCCCTTCTTCGTCGTCCCCGTCCTCTTCGTCATCCCCGCGCAGGCGGGGATCCAGTTCCGATGGCCGCCGCCGGATTGTCCGAGGACGTCTTCGACTCCCTGCGTTGGCCTGCGGCCGCCCCTCGCGCGAAGACCCGCACCAATCCCTTGCCCATAAACAGCGGCTAACCAGAAAAGCATGTTTCCTACACGAGTGAAATGTGCTTCAGGCTGCCAAATGACACGCCGCAAACGCCCCGCTCCGCCGCCGCGCCAGGTGCCGGCCTTCTCCCCCGTTCCCCTGCGCCGCCGCCGCGATGGGTGGACTCCCCGCCGCCAGGCCGACTTCATCGGCTACCTTGCGGAGACGCGCTCCGTCGCCGAAGCCGCGCGGCGGGTGAACATGGCAAGGGAGACTGCCTATCGCCTGCGCGAGCGGCCCGGCGCCGAAAGTTTCGCCGCCGCGTGGGATGCGGCGCTGGGCGCCCCCTGGCCCGCCACACACCGTTCGCGAAAGGTCACAGGCGCCGAACTTTCGCAGCGCGCCTATTTCGGCGTGCTCAAGCCGCTGCTTTATCGCGGCCGCTATACCGGAACCGCGCGGAAATCCGACAATACGGCGCTGCTGCGGCTGGTCGCAAATCCGGACGCAGGCGATCCTTACCCCTTCGGAAAGTCACGCAACCCGTGGGCTATTCTGTGTCAACCCGAAGAGCCGGACTGGTGGCCGCGAGAGGACAGCCGGGCAAAGGAGTAGAGCCCATGCGGGAAGGCGGAACAAGCAGATGCCGGGCAGCGTTGGAAGCGCCATGGGATGCAGGAGGAAATGCAGAATGAGACACGGGATGAAACGCAGGCTTCGGGCGGCTGCCCTTGCCGTGTTGCTCGCCGGACCGCTGGCCGCATGTTCCTCCGGCGAGCAGGCTGGGCAGCAAGCGGACGAGACCGCGCAGGAGCAATCGGAGGGCCGGGTGCCGCTCGATGCGGCAGCGACTCCGCCGGTGGCCGCGCCCGCCGACCCCACCACGCTGACTCCCGCCGGCCTCGGCGCATTGACGATCGGGAAGGCGCCGCCCGCCGATAGCGGCTGGAGCGAGGACGAGGCGCAGCTTTCCGAAAGCTGCCGCACGCTCCATTCGGACGCGTATCCCGAAAGCTACGCGATGAGCGACGGGCAGGCGATCCGCCGGATCACTGCGGGCGAAGGCTCGGCGCTCAAGACTGCCAGGGGTATCGCCACCGGGGCGAGCGAGGCGGAAGTCCGCGCGGCCTATCCCGGCATCGTGGAAGAGCCCCACAAATATGTCGCCGCGCCGGGCAAATACCTCACCTGGATGCCCGAAGACGGCGGGCCGGGCCTGCGCTTCGAAATTGACGAGCAGGGCAAGGTCGGCCTCATCCACGCAGGCGAGATGCCCTGGCTCGGCTATGTCGAAGGCTGCGCCTAAGGCCGATCAGCGCACCTCGGCGGCGCCCGCGATCCGCGCCGGCGGAGGCTCGCTCGGCAGCAGGCGGCCCGTCAGCACCTCGATCGTGACGGGCTCGCCATTGGCAGCCCTTGCCGCCTCGCGCGCTGCTGCTTCGGCGCGGTCGGCGATCTCGACCACGCGCAGGGGGGAGGTCGAACCGGGCGGAGCGACCGGAGGTTGCGGCTCGGCATAATCTTCCAGATGAGCGGACAGGGGGGCGGGATCGGGCTCAGGTCCGAGATAGGCGGAAGGCAGGCCGGCATAGGGGCGGCCGAAATAATCGGGGACCGCCTCGCCCGGACGAATCCCGGCGCCGCGCTCGATCGGGCGGCCGTAATCGGGATCGTAGGCAAGCCCCGGCTCGCTTGCGCGGGTGGAGCCGGAATAGCTCGGCGTCGTGCCCGCGCGCGCGGCGCTGTAGGGTTCGAACGGTGCTTCGAAGGCAGGGCCGCTGCCGCCCAGAGGATAGTCGCCCTTATGCAGCATCACCGGGTCTGTCGCCTTCGCACCGATCAGCCCGCAGATGACGCCCAGCGGCACCGCGATGATCAGAGGCTTCCAGAACGGCATGGTCCTTTCCCGGCTTCCCCCCGCCCACAGATGAAATGCGGGCGCTCGCGGCGGCGTTCCCGTTCAGGCTTCGGGATGAGGGCGAGCAAGGCGCGGGCCGTGCCGATGCGTGCTTCCGGCGCGACGAAACCGTGTTACTCTGGCGGCGGGAAAGGATGGCAGAGGGGGATTGCGGGATGACTGCGAGGGGAAAGGGCGCGCGGGCGAGAAGCGCGGGATGGAGGCGCTGGGCGTTGTCGGCTGCGGGGGCGCTGGCTTTGGCGTTGCCGTCAGCAGCCCAGGCCGACTGGATGGAGGCATCGAGCACCCATTTCGTCATCTATGCCGACGAGAGCGCAAAGGATGTCCGGGAATTCGCCGAGGATCTGGAGCGGTTCCATTCCGCGCTCGAATTCCTCACCAGGGCGCAGATGGAGGAGCCGAGCCCGTCCAACCGCGTGACGATCTATGTCGTCGGCAGCGAGCGGAACGTTCGCAAGGTCTTTGGCGACGGGTCGGACTATCTCGCAGGGTTCTACATCCCGCGCGCGGGCGGATCGCTGGCGATCGTGCCGCAAGTGGGGGAGGGGCGTCGGCGTCTGCGTGAGCCGATGATCATCCTGCTCCACGAATATGCTCACCACTTCTTCTGGTCGAGTTCGGGCTTCCCGCTGCCGCGCTGGATGTCGGAGGGCGGGGCCGAATTCTATGCTTCGGCTTCGTTCGGCAGCGACGGGACGCTCAGCGTCGGCATGCCGGCATTGCACCGCGCGGGTGAGTTGCTCCAACTGGAGGAAGTGCCGGTGGCCGAGCTGTTCGATGAAGATCTTTACCGCGCGAACCGGGGCCGGGGGCAGGATTCCTTTTACGGTCGAAGCTGGCTGCTCTACCATTACCTGCAGTTCTCGAAGGAACGCAGCGGGCAGCTCGCAAGCTATTTCCGGCTGCTGACTTCCGGCGTCCCCTCGATCGAGGCTGCAAACAAGGCGTTCGGCGACATGGACCAGCTGGAGCGGGAGCTCGACCGATATCTGCGGCAAAGGTCGATGATGTCGCTCAAGCTCCAGCCGGAGATGCTCGCTACGGGCGAGATCGCGGTAAGGCCGCTGCGCAAAGGCGAAGCGGCGATGATGCCGGTGCGCATCCGCTCCAAGCGCGGCGTCACGCGGGAACAGGCGCTGGAGCTTCTGGTGGATGCCCGGGAAGTCGCCGCGCAATATCCCGAAGATCCGATGGTGCAGGCGGCACTGGCGGAAGCCGAGTTCGATGCCGGGAACGACGCGCAGGCGATTGCCGCGGCCGATGCCGCTCTGGCCGCGGATCCCGGCAATGTCGATGCGTATGTCCAGAAAGGCTATGCCCTGTTCCGCACGGCGGAGGAGGCGGAGGACAGCGCCGCGGCTTACAATGCGGCGATGCGGCCCTTCGTCGCGCTCAACCGGATCGAGAACAATCATCCGCTGCCGCTCGAATATCATTATCGCGGATTTCTGGCGCGCGGCGAAGAGCCGAGCGAACTTGCCGTGCAGGGGCTGGAGCGGGCGGTGGAGCTTGCCCGCTTCGATCTCGATCTCAGGATGATGCTGGCGCTGCAGCAGGTGCGGGACGGCGAGTTCGAGAAGGCAAGGGCGAGCCTCGCGCCGATTGCCTATCACCCGCATGGCGGCGGCATGGCCCGCTCGGCCCAGCGCCTGATGGAGCGGCTGGAAGACACCGACCATCCGGTGGACAGTGCCGAGCTGGCGCTGCTGTTCGCGCCCGAGGCGGAGGCCGAGGATGGCGGCGGGAGCGGGGGCGGAACCGGGGAGGAGTGACCCCGCTCCGAAGCCCGTGAAGCTCGTTTTATCCCGTAGGATCAACAGCTCGCCGCGCCACTGATGCGGGGCGACGCTCCGCGCGACAAGGGAGCCGCGACAAAGAGCGCCTCGCGCGGCGCCGGGAAGTCGGGGGGCCAATGAGGGCAGGAATACGGGGCATGCTGGCATCCGCCGCGCTGGTCGCGCTGGCGGGCGCATTGGGGGCATGTGGCTCCTTCGGCGGATCGGCGCGAAGCAGCGCGCGGCCCGCTGCGGTAGCGGCGGTTCCGGCACCGGCGGTCTGGCATCTGCGTGCCGGGCTCAATGTCGCGGCGCTTACCTGCAAGGGCAATGGCAGACACTCGGTCGCGTCGGATTACCGGCAAGTGCTGAACCGGCATCGCGCGCTGTTCGATGCCGTCTATCATCAGGAGCAGAAGCGCCACGGGGTTGCTGCGTTCGACCGCCAGCAGACCAGGCTCTACAACCAGTTCGCCAATCAGAAATCGCGGGCCCGGTTCTGCGACGCCGCGTCGCATGTCGCGAAGCGCGCCGGATCGATGTCCTCACCCGGCCTCGCGGCTGCCTCCTCCGGCATGGTGTCCGAACTCGAACGCGCGCGTCGATAGCCGTCCGGCCGGAAGCTCGGGCCCCTGCGCGCCGATTTACGAGATTGCCGTTGCGCGCAGCGTTGCGCGGGTTACATGTTGGCACCATGACTTGCCGTGCCTGCCTGTTGCTTCTCGCCGCGGCGCTGCCGCTCGCTGCCTGCCAGGCAGGGGGCGAAGGCGGCGCGAATGTGCCGGGAGACACTTCCTCGACCGCGCCCTATTCGGGAATCGCGGCGGACGAGCTGCTCAAGTTCACCGGCACGGAGCCGTTCTGGGGCGGGCAGGTGCAGGGAACCGCCCTCACTTATTCGACGCCCGAGGATGTCGATGGCGAAACGATCACGGTCGAGCGCTTTGCCGGGCGCGGCGGGATCGCCTTCAGCGGCGAGCTGGGCGGCGAAACCTTCGACCTGGTGGTGAGCCAGGGCGAATGCAGCGACGGGATGTCGGACCGGACCTATCCCTTCACGGTAACGCTGCATTTGGGGGACGAGACGCGCGGTGGCTGCGCCTGGTCCGACGAGCATCCCTTCAGCGGGCCGGAGCATCCCTGAGGCGCCGCCGCCGACGTCCGTGCGCTCAGGACCATGAGGCGGGACGCAGCGGGACGCGCAGCGCCTCGGGAAAGGCCTGCCAGCCATGCGCTGCGATCACATCGTTGCTTTCGCGGGCGTGACGGCTTTCGCCGAGCGACCAGGTGATATGCCAGGTCGAGCCATCCGGCCGCTGGGTGCTCCCGCCGATCGAGACGACCATCGCCTCCACGCCTTCGCCGTCATCCGCGCGGCCGACCAGCAGGCATTCCTCCGCCTCCGGACGCTGCTCCATGCCGGGGCCGGGCTTGAAGGTGACATGATCGGCCACGATCCGGCCGTAGCGCGGCCAGAAGCGCTCCAGCAGCTCCGCCCGCGCCTGCTCGTCCAGCATCCATCCGTCGACGCGTCCGTTTCCCATGCGCCGTTCCTCCCACCGCGGGCGGGAGCCGGCAAGGAGTAATCCACAAGCGGGCGAGGGCACGCGCCGGGCAGCGCCGCATCGGCCCTTGTCCTCACCCGGCAGCTATCCCTAAGGACGGACACCGACTCCCCTCAAGCTGCGGAAAGGATGTGCACATGGCAGCCAAGGATTCATCGCGCGCGGGCCGCGGCCGCCTGGCGCTGGCACGGCTTTCCTCGCCCGAGCTGATCGGCGCGGAGGGGTTCGAACTCCGTTCGGCCGCATTCGCCGATGGGGATGCGCTCGACCCGAGCTTCACCGCCGATGAGGAAGACGCGGTGGCGCCGCCGCTCGAATGGACCGATCCGCCAGCGGGCGCGATGGAGCTGGCGCTGGTGGTCGAAGATCCCGACGCGTCGGGCGCGGAGCCGGCTTGCCACTGGCTTGTCTGGGGTCTCGCGCCGCAGCAGGGCCAGTTGCTGGAAGGCGAAGTTCCGCCGCGCGTGGGCAAGAACGCGCAGGCGAACAGCGAATGGTTGCTGCCTCGCCCGCCGGAGGGGGAACGGCACGATTACGTCTTCCAGCTCTTCGCGCTCGATGCGCCGCTGGATGTTGCGCCCGGCGCCACCCGCGAAACGCTGTTCAGCGCGATGGAAGGCCATGTGATCGGCAGCGCTCTCCTCACTGCCACCTACCAGCGGCAGGATGACGAGGATGATGGCGAGTGGGGTGATGTCGATATCGACGACATCGACTGGGACGGAAACTGAACCGCCGGCCGATTTTGCGCTTGCTCAAGGATAGTTTGTAACGCTTACGATATCCGTTCATCCGTTGAGCTGTAACTACCCGGGATTCGTGCCTCGCGCGGGGGCCCGGAGCAGAGGAAAAGATTACCATGGCTACCATCGTTGGCGGTGTCGCCACGTCGCACACTCCCACCATCGCCTTCGCCAAGGATGCGAAGAAATTCGACGACCCGGTGTGGAAGCCGATCTTCGAAGGCTATGAGCCGGTGCAGCAGTGGTTCCGCGATAAGAAGCCCGACGTGCTGGTCTATATCTACAACGATCACATGACCTCCTTCTTCGACCATTACAGCCATTTCGCGCTGGGCGTGGGCGAGGAATTCGCCGCGGCCGATGAAGGCGGCGGGCCACGCGACATTCCCGCGATCAAGGGCGATCCCAAATTCGCGGAGCATGTCGCCCGGGTGATGGTCGCCAACGAGTTCGACCTTTCCTATTTCCAGGGCAAGGGACTCGATCACGGCGCATTCTCGCCGCTTTCGGTGATGGTCGACCATGACGACCGGAACGGCTGGGCGGTGAAGCTGCTGCCGGTGGTCTGCGGTGTGCTGACCGTGCCGCTGCCTTCGGCGCGCCGGTTCTACAAATTCGGCAAGTCGCTGCGCCAGGCGATCCTCTCCTATCCCGAGGACATCAAGGTGGCGATCGCCGGCACCGGCGGCCTTTCGCATCAGGTGCATGGGGAGGCATGCGGCTTCAACGATCCCGAATGGGATCATGAATTCATGGACCTGCTGGAGAAGGACCCCGAGAGCCTGCTGGACCTGCCCATCGCCGAGCTTGCCCGCCGCGGCGGCTGGGAAGGCGCGGAAGTGGTGATGTGGCTGATGATGCGCGGCGCGCTCGCGGCCGAGGTCGAGGTCACGCACAAGACCTACTTTCTGCCTTCGATGTGCCCCATCGCGACCATGATCCTGGAAGAGCGCAGTGATGACAGGCCGGCCGAAAGCCCGGAGGAAACGGTCAGGCGCGCGAATTGGGACTATGAAGGCACCGAGGAGATGGAGGGCACCTACCCCTTCACCATCGAGCGATCGGTGAAGGGTTTTCGCCTCAACCATTTCCTCCACTCATTGACCGACCCCAAGGTCCGCAAGCTGTTCCGCGAGGATGAAGAGGCGGCGATGGAGCAGGCCGGCCTCACCGACGAGGAAAAGCGGCTGGTGCGCGAGCGGGACTGGATCGGCATGATCCATTACGGCGTGATTTTCTTCATGCTGGAGAAGCTCGGCGCGGTGACCGGCATCGGCAATATCGACATCTATGCCAGCATGAAGGGCCTGTCGGTTCCGGAATTCCAGAAGACCCGCAACGCGCAGATCAACTACGGCGTGGGCGGCAAGGAAGAGAACGGCGACTGAGGACCTGCGCGTCAGGGCTGCGGCGCTCTGCCGCAGCCGGGCGCCCAGCCTTCCCCTGCAAGGACGAAGCCTTCGAACTCGAAGCCGGGCGCGACGATGCAGGAGACGAGGGTGTAGCCATGCGGGCCCTCGGCCGGCCGTGCCGCCTGCCATTCATGCGGCGCGACGACATGCTGCACCGCCTGACCCGCGGCAATGTCGGAGCCCAGCAGTACGCTGGAGACCGGACCGTCATTGCCCGGGGCGAGCATCAGTTCGAGCGGGTCTCCGCCATGCCACAGCCAGATCTCCGAGGCGTCGACGGTATGCCAATGCGATGCCTGCCCTGCCTCCAGCAGGAAGTGGATCGCAGTCGCGATCGCGCGTTCGCCCTCTTTGGCCGGGGCACGCCAGGTCTCCTTGAACCAGCCGCCTTCGGGATGCGGCTGAAGCTCCAGCCGTTCGATGATCTCTCTCGCCTTGCTCATGCCGGTTACTATGGCGCGGGCAATCGGCGCTGGCCAGCGGCGCGTGGCGATGGCAGCATGGGGTGATGACAATTCGGACGGGGATCGGCGGCTGGATCTACGAGCCGTGGCGCGGCGGGACCTTCTATCCCGAAGGCCTCCGCCAGGCTGACGAGCTGCAATTCGCGGCCCGCGCCGTCGGCGCGATCGAGATCAACGCGACCTTCTACCGCCTGCAGAAGCCGGAGAGCTTCGGCAAATGGCGGGAGGCCGCGCCGCCCGGTTTCGTCTTCGCGCTCAAGGGCTCGCGCTATGTCAGCAACCGGCGGGATTTGCGCGAAGCGGGCGAAGGCGTGGCGCGCTTTGCCGAGCAGGGGATCACCGAGCTTGGCGACATGCTCGGCCCGATCCTGTGGCAGCTTGCGCCGACCAAGGCCTTCGATGCCGAGGAGATGGCGGCCTTCTTCGCATTGCTGCCGAAGGAGACCGGCGGCCATCCGCTGCGCCACGCGGTGGAGGTGGGGCATGAGAGCTTCGACTGCCCCGAGTTCCTCGACCTTGCGCGCGGGGCCAACGTGGCGGTGGTCTATCTTGAGCAGGACGGCCGCGCCCGCATTGCGGAGCGTACCGCCGATTTCGCTTACCTGCGCTGCAAAAATCTTCGCTCCGAAGAGCCGACCGGATACTCACCGGAAGACATCGCGCGGATTGCGAAGCTGTGCGAGGATTGGGGGAGGCAGGGGGATGTCTTCGCCTTCCTCATCAACGGCGCGAAGGAACGCGCACCCGCCGCGGCCATGGCCCTGGCGGAACGGATCGGAGGGAGTGCATGAAATCAGGTTGGGCCGCTTCGGCGGCGTTGCTGCTGGCGGCTCCGCTTGCGGCGCAGAATGGGGGTGCCTCGCCCGAGCAGGTGGCCGAGGCCGCGCTGGAAGCCGCGCCGGTGTGGGACGGGCATAATGACGTGCCGATCCAGCTTCGCGGCCGCTACGGTAATGTGCTGGAAAGCTTCGACTTCCGCGACACCAGCGATGCGGCCCCGCTGGAGGGCAGCGAGGCGGGTATGCAGACCGACATCCGCCGGCTGCGCGAAGGGAAGGTCGGTGCGCAGTTCTGGTCGGTCTATGTCTCCGCCGATCTGCCGGAGCCGGAAGCGGTGCAGGCCACGATCGAGCAGATCGACGTGACCAAGCGGCTGATCGCGCGCTATCCGCAGGAGCTGGCGCTGGCGCTCGGCTCGCAGGATGTGGAGCGTGCGATTGCGGAGGGGAAGATCGCCTCGCTGATCGGGATGGAAGGCGGGCATTCGATCGGGTCGAGCCTTGCCGTATTACGCCAGATGTATGCTCTGGGTGCGCGCTACCTGACGCTGACCCATTCGAAGAACACGCCTTGGGCCGACAGCGCGACCGATGCGCCCGCCCATGACGGGCTCACGGATTTCGGCCGTCAGCTGGTGCGGGAGATGCAGCGGATCGGGATGTTGGTCGACCTCAGCCATGTCAGTGAGGCGACGATGACAGATGCGCTCGACGTGGCGCAGGCGCCGGTGATCTTCAGCCATTCGGGCGCTCGCGCGGTCAACGGCCATGCGCGCAACGTACCCGATGCCGTGCTGGCGCGGGTGAAGCAGAATGGCGGCATCGTGATGGTGGTCGGCTATCCATCCTATCTCAGCGAGGAGCTGCGCCAGTGGTCGGCCCTGCGGCAGGCGGAGGAGGCGCGGCTGAAGGCGCTGTGGCTCGGCCAGCCGGAGAGCGTCACGGCCGGCCTAGAGAGCTGGGTCGCGGCGCATCCGGCGCCCAAGGCGAGCGCTTCCGACATGGCCGACCATATCGACCACATCCGCCAGGTGGCGGGGATCGACCATATCGGCATCGGCGGCGATTATGACGGGATGGCGAGCGGGCCGGCAGGCATGGAGGACGTCACCGGCTATCCCGCGCTGTTCGCGGAGCTGGCCCGGCGCGGATACAGCCGGGAGGATCTGGAAAAGATCGCCAGCCGCAACATGATGCGCGTGCTTCGGGCGGCGGAAGCCTATGCCGCGGCTCATGCGTCGGATCCGCCGATCGAGACAACGGTCGCGGATTAGAATTCCGCAGCCATGCGCGAGGTCGGCATCTAATTTTGCCGATATGGGAAATTCTGCTTGACATCGTGACGCTATCGGGTTAGTTGTGCGGAACATCGCGATGGTGCGATTCGCGCCGCCGTCCGGTGCCACCTTACCTCTTCAGCCTATCCGTCATCCTCGCGACAGTGAGGATCCCCGCTCCGCGCGGCGCTTCTGGCCAGCGGCGGGATCCGCGCGCTTGCGGGGTGGCGGCTATTTTGACCGGCAGGACACCCGCCTCACCCAGCGGCCTGCCGGTCCCGAAGGAGCATCCGCAAATGAAACCCGATATTCGCAATCCCCAAAGCACGGTCGGCGTTGCTGCGCCCGTGCGTGCGTGCCGCGGCGCCGGGCGCGCGGCTGGTTCAGCCGTTCGTCAAGGCACCGGTGATCCAGACGATCGACAGAGCGATGATCGCCAACCCTGTGCCGAACAGCAGCACATAGCGCACGATGTGCGGAGCCGAGCCGCTGCGGGCTTCGTCAGTTTCGATATGAATTTCGTCCCCTCGGCGTTCCATGAGGGTTTCCTCCGTAGGTTGGACCCCGAAAATGGGGTCGCCAGGAATCTACGGTCGGAAAGGTTCAAGGTTCCACGCAGCCGCGCCCCGGCATCGGCGAACCGCGCCCGGGCGCCTTGCGGTTTCCGGCAGAGATCTTCGGGGCGCGCGGGCGTTCCCGCCGGCCGCCAAGCCCTTCTAATCGCGGAGCAATTCGTTGATCCCCGTCTTGGAACGGGTCTGCTCGTCGACGATCTTGACGATCACCGCGCAATAGAGCGAGGGGCCCGGAGAGCCGTCCGGCAGGGGCTTGCCCGGCATAGATCCGGGAACGACCACCGAATAGGGCGGTACCCGGCCGATATGCACTTCGCCGGTGTTGCGATCGACGATCTTGGTCGAAGCGCCGATGAAGACTCCCATCGAGAGCACCGCACCGGTGCCGACGACCACGCCTTCCACCACTTCGCTGCGCGCGCCGATGAAGCAATTGTCCTCGATCACCACGGGGCCGGCCTGCAGCGGTTCCAGCACTCCGCCGATGCCGACGCCGCCGGAAAGGTGCACGTTCTTGCCGATCTGGGCGCAGCTTCCCACCGTCGCCCAGGTGTCGACCATCGTGCCGTCGCCGACATAGGCGCCGATATTCACGAAGCTGGGCATCAGCACCACGTTCTTGCCGATATGGCTGCCCTGTCGCACAACGGCACCGGGGACGACGCGAAAGCCTGCCTCGCGGAAGCGGTTTTCGCCCCAGCCGGCGAATTTGGACGGGACTTTGTCGAAGGCAGGTGCGCCGGCCGAGCCGCCTTCCATCACCCGGTTGTCGTTCAGCCGGAAGGACAGCAGCACCGCCTTCTTGAGCCACTGATTGACCTGCCATCCGCCCTTGCCGTCCGGCTCCGCGACGCGGGCCTGGCCGCTGTCGAGCAAGGCGAGCGCCGCATCGACCGCGCCGCGCACCTCGCTGCTGGCCGGGGTGACCGTCTCCCGTGCCTCCCAGGCGGATTCGATGGCGGATTCGAGTTCGGTGGACATTTGGTATGGCTCCTGTTCTTGGGGCGAGCGCGTAACCCCTCGGACGCGCTGGGGCAAGGCGCATTGCAGAGCGGCCGCAAGAGTTCGGCACACTGCGCCGGCGGCACGATTCAACTCTTTTCCGGCTGGACGTTTGGATGAAATTAACCGTGAAGGGGCGACGTGGCCGCGATCACGGTGACCCTAATCAGGAATGGGTTCGCGATATGAAGCAATTTGCAGGATCAGGGCAGTCGGCCGCCAGCATGACCGCACTTTGTGCGCTCACCCTGCTCGCCGCATGTGGCGGCGGCGGCGTGAACAGCACGCCTGCGCCCTCCGATCCCCCTGTAGTTCGCACGCCCACGCCCACGCCAACTCCGACGCCGGCCCCTACTCCCGCCCCGACACCAACGCCTACGCCGACGCCCACGCCCGCTCCTCCGCCCAGCACCGGAACCGGCTATGTCGTCCCCCCGGAGCCGGTGGACACGATCGGGTACAGGACGGCGGAATATGGCCGCTCGAGCGGACCGCGCTTCCATGGCGCACCGTCGGCCTGGGTGAGGGGCTACACCGGGGCAGGGACCATCATCGGCATCGTCGATTCCGGGATCGAGCAGGCAAACCCCGAATTTACCGGCAGGATTTCGCCCCACTCGATCGACGTGGCGGGGAACGGCACGGTCGAGGCGGAGGGCGAGCATGGCACCGTGGTGGCAATGATCGCCGCGGCGGATAACGACAACGCCTCTGCCGGCACGGTCGGCATCGCCTATGACGCGACCATTCTGGCCATCCGCGCGGACAGCGCCGGAAGCTGCGCCAGCGCCGACGATTGCAGCTTCGCCGATTCCGACATTGCCCAGGGCATAGATCATGCGGTCGAGCACGGCGCCCGCGTGGTCAATATCTCGCTGGGCGGAGGCTCGGCCAGCATCGCCGTGAGCAATGCGGTGGGCCGCGCGGCCGCCGCCGGGGTGGTAGTCGTGGTCGCCGCCGGGAATGATGGCAATGCCTCGCCCGAAGGGTTCGCCACCTCGCTTGTCGGCAGCGGCGCCGGTCATGGCAATGTGATCATCGTCGGCTCGGTGGACGAAAGCGGAACCATCTCGAGCTTCAGCAACAAGGCGGGCAATAGCGGTGCGGTCTATCTCGCGGCGCTTGGCGAGCGCGTGCGCATCCATCTCGACGGTCGCGATTGGCTCTATAGCGGAACGAGCTTTTCCGCACCGCAAGTCAGCGGCGCGGTCGCGCTTCTCGCGCAGGCGTTCCCCTCGCTGACGGCAGCCGATATCGTGGAAATCCTTCTCGAGAGCGCGCAGGATGTGGGTGTAGCGGGCGTGGACAAGGTCTATGGCCACGGCATCCTCGACATTGATGCCGCATTCCAGCCGAGCGGCACGACGACGCTTGCCGGAACCGGCAGCCCGATCCCGCTGGGGGATACCAGCGCCGCCGGATCGCCTGCCATGGGCGATGCGCTTTCCATCGCTTCGCTGTCCGCGGTCGTGCTCGACAAATACAGCCGTGCCTATCGCACCGATCTCGGCCTCGCGATGCGCAGCGCCAGCATCTCGCGCCGGCTGCTGGGCGCGGTTGGCGGGCGGGAGCGGTTTGTTTCCGCCAGGGCCGGAGGTTCTGCGCTCGCCTTCACCATCGACAATTCGGGCCAGGGGGCGGGACTCGACGCCGCCAGCCAGCTGCGCCTCAGCCCGGAAGACGCTGAGGCGGCCCGAGTGCTTGCGGCTCGCATCGCGCTGCGCATCTCGCCGAAGACGCAGATCGGCCTCGCCTATGCCGAAGGCTCGGACGGGCTGGTCGCGCAATTGCAGGGGCACGAGCGTCCCGTCTTTCTGGTCGCGCCGACGGCGGTGGGGGACGAGGGTGCCTTCCGCCGCACGGACGTTTCCTTCGCGCTGCGGCGGATGCTCGGCCGCTGGGGCCTGACGCTGAGCGGCGAGAGCGGAGAGATCGTCAGCGGAGCGCCGGTCGAGCTGGCCGATCGGGCGCGCGCCTATCGCCGACGCGAAGGGGTGCAAGGGGCCGGTCTCGCGCTCGATCGCAGCTTCGGCCCGCTCGATGCGGCGCTTGGTATCAGCTGGGTGAGCGAGGACCGCACGGTGCTCGGCGCGCGCTTCCATGACGCCTTCGGTGGGGGCGGCGCGGAAAGCATGTTCGTGGATGCCAGCGCGGGCTGGGACATCGGCGGCGGCTGGCGCGTGGCAGGCGCGCTGCGCGATGGATGGACCTTTGCCGACTCCAGCGGGGTGATCGGCGGCGGCTCGCGGATCCATAGCCGCGCATGGTCGCTCGACCTCGAACGGCGCGGCGTATTCCGCGCGAACGACGCGCTCGGCATCCGTATCGCGCAGCCGCTGAGAGTGGAGAGCGGCGGGCTCAATCTCCGGCTGCCGGTGGCGTACAGCTACGCGACCGGAGCGACGACCTTCGGCATTCGGCCGCTCTCGCTGGCGCCGGAAGGGCGCGAGATCATGGGCGAGATCGCCTGGCGCGGCCCGCTTTGGGCGGGGCAAGCATCGGCTAGCCTGTTCTATCGCCGTGAGCCGGGACATTTCGCACATATGCCGGACGATGCAGGTGCGGCGCTGCGCTGGTCGAAAAGCTTCTAGCGAGCGCTCCCGCTCCTCGTGCGGGCCACCTTCGGGGTGACGGAGGAAGGCAGCCTCAGCGCCGGAGAGCGAGGCGCCAGTTGACGGAAAATCTCCATTCCGAGCCATAGGCCGGATAGGGCTTGTCGATCGTTCGTGCTGCCTCCAGCCCGATCATTGCATTCTCGCGCCAGCCAAGCCGGATGCCGCCGCCTGCGGAGGCGAGATCGAAGTTCTGCGCGGCGAAGGAGGGTCGCGCCAGCAGGCCGCCATAGGCGTAGTCGACGAAGCTGTAGATTTCGGAGGCCTTGAACGCGCCGGTGCGGAGGGGGCGAAGGGCAAGTTCGGCGGTGCCCGCAATTCCGCGATCGGCGCTGATCAGGCCTCTCTCGAACGCACGGCCATATTCCGCGCCGCCTACCGAGAAGCGCTCCACCGCGGGCAGCGGATCGTCGGACCATTGCCCGCGGGCCTTCACTCTCAGGAAGGCGGCCTTGCCGACAGTCTGCGTGATTCCCGCCTGGCCGTTGAGTTTAAAGAAGCTTACCGCGCCGCTCACATTCTGGATGCTCGCGCCAAGAATATCGAGCCCATGGCTCACCGTCAGGCCGGCATTGATGGCGGTCTTCCTGTCGACCTGCGAATAGCCCAGCGCCGCGCGCGCCGCGCGGGTCTTCTCGGAGGCGATGATCGATCCGAAGGCGGTGTTGTCGCTGTTCACGCCATCGAGCGCGAGCGTCGCGGTGAGGTTCCTGCGATAAGAGCGGATGAGTGGGTAGGTTCCCGTGATGCCGAATGTCTCGGCGTTTCCGGATAGCGGCGTGTCGGACGGACTCGTCTCGAGATGGCCGACGGACAGGCCCAGCCTTGCGCCTTCGGTGCCAATCGGCGTCGAGTGCGAGAAGCCGAAATAGAGGAGGTCGTTGAAGTTGATCGAGGATGCGCCGGTCACCTCGGTCTGGTCGCCGGGGCGGATCAGGCTGTAGCCGCGGGCTTTCGCTTCGAGCTGCCCATCTTCGATCAGGCGCGTGCTGCGGTTGTCGTAGCTGAAGAGCAGCCGCGGCTTCGCCTGATCGAGCGTGAGTACAAGCCTGACGGCGCCGCGCCCCGTGCCCGTTTCCAGGCGCGACTGGACCTTGAGACCGGGAATGTCGCGGATCAGCGAAAGATATCTCTCCAGCTTCCGCCTGCTGGTAACTCTTTCAGCCGTCAGCTTCGCTGCATAGGCGCGGACGAGCTCGGCGGCCGAGCCTTCAGCCTCGCCTTGCAGGACGACTTCCTGGATGTATCCTTCCGCCACCAGCACCTTGAGCTCGCCAGTGGAGAGATCCTGATCCGGAACGACGATGGTGAAGAGGGCAACGTCGGAGCCGCGATAGGCTGCAGACAGGGCCGCGGTGAGAGCGCGGAGGTTTTCGCGCGTCGGCGGAAGGCCGACGAAGCGTTCGGCTGCCTCGCCAACGACAAGCGGAACATCCGTGCCGACAAAGCGGATCGTTCGGATCGGGACGCCGCCTTCGCCCCGGGATTCGACACTGGCCAGCGATTCCTCGGAAGGCCGGACGGCCTCACCCGGTTCGGGCTCCGCAACCGGTTGGCTCCGGTCTACGCGTCCCTCATCGAGAGGAGTGCCGGTCTGGGCCTGCGCCTGATGCAGAGGCGCGGCACTGAGGCCCAATAAGAGCAGGAAATGGCGGCAATTTGGCATGAAGCTCTCGTTTTGTTTGCTTTTTTCTCGTGCTTCAATCCGTGATTGCCGCCACCGTCCAGATCAGTTGCCGCCCAGCAGTCCGCCAAGGCCGCCGGTCAGCCCGCCGACAGTGTTCTCGATAAGGTTGCCGTCGGACCCCGCGCCGCCGCCGAGGGCGCCGGTCAGTCCGTCGACAGTATTTTCGACGATGTTGCCGTCGGATCCTTCGCCGCCGCCGAGGGCGCCGGTCAGGCCGCCGACAGTGTTCTCGATGAGGTTGCCGTCGGATCCGTCGCCGCCGGTCAGGCCACCGGTCAAGCCGCCGAGCAAGCCACCGTCACCTTCGAGCAGCGGGCTTTCGAGCGTCAGGGGCTGGCCCTGGGTTCCGGCGCCAAGCGTGAGGAGCTGGCCTTCGTTCTGCCCCTCCGAAAGCAGGCTGACGCCGATCAGGCTGGGCTGGGCCGCATCGCCCAAAATGGTGTTGCCGCCGAGGCTCAGCGTCGCAAGATCATTCGGAGCCTGCAGCACGCCGTCGACGAGGTAGCCCTCACCGGTGCCGGCTGCGGCGAGCGCCTGGCCGGTATCGCCGATTACACCGGTAATAGCGCCGACAAGGCCGGCATCGCCGGGCAAGACCCCATCGAGCGCTCCGTCCACGGTGGAGGCAAGCGGCGTCGTGGTCTCGGACACCTGACTGAGCGTATCGCCGGTGTTCACCAGCAGGTTGGAGGCAACCGGATTGATGTTGGCGGGATCTCCAGTCCCGGCAAGCAGGCCGGTGCCGGCAAGTCCTTCCTCGCCGATCAGGCCACCTGTGGCGAGCGCATCGACACCGTCGAGACCATTGAGACCGTCGAGACCATTGAGACCGTCAAGGCCGTTCAGACCGTCGAGGCCGTTCAGACCGTTCGCCCCGTCCTGGCCTGCGGGACCTTGCGCGCCGCGCGGCCCGGCCGGTCCCCGATCTCCTTGCGGCCCCTGCGCGCCGGCCGGTCCCGCCGGCCCGACCATTGCTATGCGGCTGGAACCGGTCGAATCGCATGCAGACAATGTTGCGAGCGCGAGCGCTCCACAAACGAGCCCGGCAGATCGGACAAAGTAAACCTTCTTCATTTCGGCACCTTTCTCATTTGTTTCGCTGAAACAATCAAAACCTGAGAAAATTACCAAAATGTGAAACTCGAATACTTTAACTATGTGCGCTGCTTAGCTAACTAGGAAACAATGGATTCTTCGATCTCAGGGAGGTTAATCTAAATCGCTAATTTCTTAATCTTAACATGAATTTCCCTGTTATCTCAATGAGGCGGCTGCCAGGCGGAACTGCGGCGTTCAGAAAGACCGCCGAATCTCCTCCGGGCGCGGAGGAAGGTGAGCGCTGCAATATCAACGCTCCGGCGTTTCCGATCGCCCGCTGTCGTCGGGCGGCATGCTTGCAAAGGGGCGGAGGCGCTTCAGCCTTCCCGCATCAATTCCCGTACGAACTCGATCAGCCCCGTCTGGCGCGCGCGGCGCAGTCGCTCCGCTTCCAGGATCGTGCGCACCTTCTCGAAGCAGGCTTGGAGGTCGTCGTTGATGACGACGTAGTCGTAGCCGTCCCAATGGCTGATTTCGGCGCGCGCGCGGGCCATGCGTCCCGCAATCACGCCGTCGCTGTCCGTTCCGCGGGAGCGCAGGCGCTCTTCCAGCTCGCCGATGCTGGGTGGCAGCAGGAATACCGACACGACGTCTACTCCCGCGCGCTGCGAAAGCTGCTGCGCTCCCTGCCAATCGATGTCGAACAGGAAGTCTTCCCCGCGTGCGAGCCCTTCTGCGATCTGCGCCCGGGGAGTTCCGTACCGATTGCCGAATACCTCCGCCCATTCGAGGAAGGCGTCCCGGGCAACCATCTCTTCGAACTGCGCCGGCCGCGCGAAGAAGTAGTCCACTCCCTCCACTTCGCCGGGGCGCTGCGCGCGCGTCGTCACCGAGACTGACATGCGCAGGTTTTCTTCCGCCTGCAGAAGCATGCGCGAAATCGTGGTTTTCCCCGCGCCGGAGGGCGAGGAGAGGATCAACATCAAGCCGCGACGGGGATAGCTATCGATTGCCATGCCCGCTGTTGCAGCAGGCATGGCGGCCAAATCAACCCGTAACGTGATGCCGCGAAGGGTGGTTCAGGCGTTTTCGGCGTCGCTCGCCAGATCCCTCAGGCCTTCGGCCTCGGCCGCGCGTGCCGACTTGCGCCGATCATAGAGCATTTTGGCAAACAGCCCCCCTCCGATCAGCATCGCGCCGGGCAGGGAGCGCGAGGCGATCTGGGCGACGACCGCCGAAAGCAGTGTCCTGGAGGCGGGCCTGCCTTTGACCATCCGTTTGGCTTGTTCGGCGGTGAAGTGGCGGCCGAGCAATCGCCGCTCGAGAAATCGGCGCCCTACATGCAAGCCCGCGCGCAGCGCGATATCGGTTAGCAACAGGTTGGTCGCGGGGTTGCTGGAGGGACCGGGCACGGCTTTCTCGGCGCCGTTCCCCTGCTGCACCGAAGCTTTTTCTGGGGAAACCTTTCTGCGGTCCTTCGCCACGCATCTTCCTCCTCGTCCGAAGAAGGAGCCGGGGCGCGCCCGGTCTTACTTCTTGCGCCCGAAATCCACCGTGACGACATTGGAGCCGTCATCTGCATCGGCAACGGGTGGTGAAGCGCCTTGTTCCGCGCCTGCCTGGGACGAATCGTTCTCCGCCGCCTCATGTGGTTCGGGCGCGAGATCGCCAACCGCGGCCTGAAACTGAAGGCCGAAATCGACCGCGGGATCGACGAAGGCGGTGATCGCCGAAAAGGGAATCACCAGCTTGGTCGGGATCTGATTGAAGCTGAGCCCCACGGTGAAGCCTTGATCGTCCACGGCCAGATCCCAGAACTTGTTCTGCAGGACGATCGTCATCTCGTCAGGAAAACGTTCGCGCAAATGGACGGGGATGGAAACGCCTGCCGCACCCGTCTTGAAGGTTATGTAGAAATGGTGGGAACCCGGTAGCACGCCGCCCGCCCGCTCGATCTCCCCCAGCACGCGGCCAACGACGGCGCGCAGCGCCTCCTGCACGATTTCGTCATAGGGGATCAGGCTGTCGGGCGTATCGTCGCTCATGCTTCACAAGTGGCGAGCGCTTGCAGGCCGGTCAAGCCGTTTCGCGAGCTACGTGCAAATGATTGATTCCCGTGTGCGGCGGCCTATAGGCAGGCCATGCGCACAGCCCGGATCGCCCGCACGACCAAGGAAACCGACATTCTCGTCGAGGTAAATCTCGATGGGACGGGCACTTACGACATTTCCACGGGTATCGGGTTTCTCGACCACATGGTCGAGCAGTTCTCGCGCCATTCGCTCATCGACGTGGCGCTCAGGGTCAAGGGCGACCTCCACGTCGATCAGCACCACACGACAGAGGACAGCGCGCTGGCACTGGGCCAGGCGATCGCCGAAGCGCTGGGCGACAAGGGCGGGATCGGCCGTTATGGCAGCGCCTATTCGCCGATGGACGAAACGCTCTCGCGCGTTGCGCTCGACATTTCAGGACGGCCGTTCTTCGTCTGGAAGGCAGGCTTCACGCAGGAGCGGCTCGGGGAACTGGATACCGAGCTTATCGAGCACTGGTTCCATTCCATGGCACAAGCGGTCGGAATCACCCTGCATATCGAGCTGCTCTATGGGCAGAACAACCACCATATCTGCGAATCCATCTTCAAGGGGTTCGCGCGGGCGATGCGCGCTGCCGTGGAAGTCGATCCGCGCAAGGGCGGAGCGATCCCTTCCACCAAGGGGCAGCTGGGCGGTTGATCCCGGAACTTTGCCAGGCACGACGGTTGACGCGATATGGCTGAAGCACTTGCTCTGATCGATTACGGGGCCGGCAATCTCCATTCGGTCCACAACGCGCTACGCGCTGCGGGTGCGGAGCGGGTGGCGATGACGGCCGACCCCGAAATCGTGCGCGGCGCGCAGCGTATCGTGCTGCCGGGTGTGGGCTCGTTCAAGGCCTGCGCCAAGGGCTTGAAGGCAATCCCCGGGCTTGTCGAAGCGCTGGAGGAGCGTGTCCTGGGCGGCGGCGTACCGTTCCTGGGCATCTGCGTCGGAATGCAGTTGCTCGGCACTCGCGGGCTCGAGCACGGCGTGACGCGCGGGCTCGACTGGATCCCCGGCGATGTCTTGCCGATCGAGCGCACGGATCCGGCGATCAAGATCCCGCATATGGGCTGGAACGACGTCGTGCCGGCCCCGCACCGGGCCAACAGGGATCAATGGGGCGCCGAACTGATCGAGCCGGGGGAGGCATATTTCCTTCATTCCTACCACCTCGAACCGGTGGATGGCGGCCATGTGGCTGCCATGACCGATCATGGCGGCGGGCTCGTCGCCGCCGTCG